>OGXQ01000815.1_pt1 | contig 24384 bp, 20 predicted proteins | sample 1576291 | NCBI WGS metagenome assembly OGXQ01 (sample SAMEA3541575, study PRJEB24748) | human gut metagenome | biome: human gut; feature: human-associated habitat; material: faeces | place: China | collected 2012 | reverse complement strand
TCTATCATCTTCATATGCCATCTTGATTTTTAGGGACATTTACTGAATATCCCTAGGAAAACTATAATTTGTTGAGGACGAAAGAACTGTGAATTATTTTTAGAGGCTGTCTAAATTTTATTCGAATTAAATTTGGAAGTTTCTTTCGAGGATGCTTTTCTGATTTTATAAGGATAATAGCAGACTATCTGACAAGTGAAAACGGAAAAAGATCGGAAGAAAACATAAGCGTGACCTAATAATATTTTTTGCATCGGAAAATTTGAACAAATTCAGAAGTCTCTCTTTTGTCAAATCGACAATAGAGAGACTTCTGAATTTGCTTATTTTACAGGAATTTTATCTATACGTCTTTGATGTCTTCCTCCTTCAAATTCTGTATTTAAGAATGTTTCAGCGATTTTTTTTGCATCTTCGTCTTTTATAAATCTACCCGGCATTACGCAGATATTTGCATCATTATGAAGGCGAGCAAGCTTTCCGATTTCTTCATTCCAACAAAGAGCCGCTCTGATTTTTTGGTGTTTATTTAATGTCATGTTAATGCCGTTTCCGCTCCCGCAGAATGCGAATCCAGGGTAACATTCTCCAGATTCTACCGCATCGGCAAGGGGATGGGCAAAATCTGGATAGTCGACGCTTTCACAAGAAGATGTACCGAAATCCTTGATTTCGATTCCTTTTTCGATTAGAAACTTTTTGATAAACTGTTTCATTTCGAAACCGGCGTGGTCACTTGCAAGACCTACCGGAATATTTTTTTTGAGGATGCTCATAACGTAATGGTATATTTGTGTTACAAATGTAAACAAAAAAATGAGCTTTATGTTGGCCTAAAATGAAAATATTTATAGAGGTTACAAGCTCTTTTCCTGATTTTTTATTAATTTAAACCGGTATTGGATACAAGAAGGTATTTCGTTACTATAATGCGTTACATACACTAAGGTTTTCCCCGGTCGTTCACAAAAATTTTCTATAATTTTTCTGACACGGCATTTATTACTGATGTCCAGACCATGTAGAGGCTCATCTAAAATTAATAGATCCGGGTCTTTTACGAAAGCTCGGGCTAACAATATCAATCGTTGTTCTCCCGAAGATAAAGTAAGAAAAGGTCTGTTATATAAAGCTTCGATTCCAAAAGTGTGCATCCAGGCCAGTGCAATATTTTCTTGTTCTGGGGAACATTTTCGGTATAGTCCGATAGAATCGAAAAACCCAGAACCTACGATTTGTATAGCAGGAACATTCTCTGTATAGTATAAATGCATTTCTGGCGATACATATCCGATTCTGTTTTTTATTTCCCAGATGCTTTCTCCAGAGCCTCGTTTCCGATCGAACAAAAAAAGCGTATTTGCATAAGATTGAGGATTATCTGCATAAATAAGACTCAAGAGTGTAGATTTTCCTGCCCCGTTTTCTCCCAGTAGCACCCATTTTTCTCCGTTTTTTACTTCCCAGTCTAATCCCTTAAGTATCGGGTGTGATCCGTAAGAGATATTGATTTTCTCCATTCGAAATGTTACATTGTGCTCTGACTTTTTACGAGTAGGATCAGGAAGTCGTATTTGGTTGTGAACTTCAGGAAAGAGGTAATTCCTTAAATCTTTATTTTGTAAAAAATCATTACGGGACATAGGATCATAGCAGATCTGATTTCGGACAGGAAGAATATGAGTGATCATTTCTGGAATATCATCCGGATTGGATAGAAGCAGAATGACTTGAAGTTCTTTCATTTCGGACATTTGTGCTAACATTTCTGTTAACAGAATTCTAGAAGCTGCATCTAATCCGATGAAAGGATTGTCAAGAATCAGTATTTGTGGATGAGTAAGCAATGTTCTTATGATTAGAAATTTACGTAATTCTCCACTTGATAGATAGATAACTTTCTTATCCAACATTTCTTCTATTCGGAATTGAATAAATAATTCCCGGATAGATCTCTCATCATAGTTGTTTGATAATAGTTCTCTTATTGTCTGAATTCCTTCACTCTCGGAGGAATGCCACCGTTGTTGATAGAAAGTTGTACGACTGTCTGTAATAGAATGAATGTCTTTGAAAGTTATAGTTTTTATTACATCGGATGTTTTGCCGGGATAACTGTTGATAATTTCTCCCTCTTTCAGGGCATATTTCCCTTGTAAAAGTCCGGCTATTATACTTTTTCCTGCACCGTTAGGACCTATAATCGCCCATTGTTCGTTTGATTTTATACACCAGTTTAGCGCTTTTTTAAATCGTATTTCTGGTAAACGGGGGATAGGGTTGTTAAAAACAATGCTTGTTTCTTTCATTTAAAATTCTGGTTATATTATAATACAAAGGTACGGAAAAACAGTATGTTTCTACAAATGAGAATTGAAGATAATTATTTAAATCGGCTCTTAGAATCTATGATGTTATTAAGTTTCTGTACTTTAAAAAAGCATAATGTAAGATTATAATTTTAAGAAAACTATCGTGTGTTAAAACGTTTTGTTATAAATTTGTTCCGTTTATGACTTATGAATCGGATATATTTCGGTTTACCGTCAAACACATTGAGACTTTGCTTGTTATTAAGAATAGGTATTTATCGAATGTATGAAAGAGGTTCGGATGTTTATATGTATTATTCTGATATGGTCAGAAGGGGTTATTGCTTTGGCATCTGCTTGTCCGGCTTTCGGATCGTTTTTTGGATCAGCTATTGATTCTGTGGAACAAACATCTGTTGCTATTGCAGAACCTTTCAATAAGGATACTGTTATTGGTACTTCCTTGTCATTGAATTTAGATACGACTGAGGTTAAAAAGAAACCTTCTTTCTTTCGCCGTTTTTTGAATTATTTTAATGATGCCAATAAACCGAAGCCCCGTAAAAAATTTGATTTCAGTATAATTGGAGGGCCTCATTATTCAAGTGATACCAAACTCGGACTCGGATTGGTTGCTGCCGGACTTTATCAAGGAAAAGATACTTTGATGCAGCCCTCGATGGTATCTTTGTATGGTGATGTATCTACGACCGGATTTTATCTTTTAGGAGTAAAAGGAACCCATTTTTTTCCAGAAGATAAGTACCGTTTGTTATATAATTTGTATTTCTTCTCTTTCCCCGGATATTTTTGGGGGACGGGATATGAAGCCGGAAGTAATGATGACAATAAAGGAAACTATAAGCGTATTCAGAATCAGGTCAAAATAGATTTTCTTTTTCGTTTGGCCAATAACCTTTATGCAGGACCTTTGGCAAGTTTCGATTATGTTGCAGGGTCGAATTTTGAAAAGCCTGAAACATTGAACGGAGCTGCTAAATCGACACTATCGGTTGGGATAGGAGGTTCGATTTCCTACGATACAAGAGATTTTCAGACTAATTCGTATAAAGGAGTCTATTTGAAGTTGGAACAAAGCTTATCTCCCTGTTTCCTTGGAAATAAAGATGTTTTCTATACGACCGATGTATTGGCTGATATTTATCAGAAAGTATGGAAAGGTGGAATTTTAGCAATTGATATTCATGCTAAATTCACATTCGGAGATACGCCTTGGACCATGATGCCTAAATTGGGAGGAACATTACGGATGAGGGGATATTATGAAGGACAATATCGGGATAGAAATGTAGGGGAAGTTCAAGTAGAACTCAGACAACACGTCTGGAAACGTAATGGAGTTGTCTTTTGGGTCGGAGCGGGAAACGTATTTCATGATTTCAGATCGTTTAAATGGTCTCATACATTACCCAATTATGGTCTTGGATACCGTTGGGAATTTAAAAAACGGGTTAATGTCCGTTTAGATTATGGCTTCGGAAAAGGACAGTCAGGTTTTTTGTTTAATATAAATGAAGCATTTTAAGAAAAAAATATCGGAATGGTTAAGTAAGCAGCAAAATTTATATATACTGTTTACTATTATATTAATGATACCGACTTGTCTTCTTTTATATACTGAGGAAATGAGTATGGCGATGCGAGTAGCATATTTTTTTCTGCCATTGTCGGTCTATATGGGATTACTTGCTACGAGACAGAAGCCGGGAATTATGTTGCTATGGCTTTCTTTACTTTTGTTACTCGGGGCTTTTCAGGAAGTATTGCTTTATTTGTTCGGAAACTCTATCATTGCTTCCGATATGTTTTTGAATTTGTTTACGACCAGTACTGGAGAAGCTTTCGAATTATTAGGTAATCTTATACCGGCGTTGATATTGGTCTTTTTTGTATTTTTCAGTGCAGTTTATTTGGCGTTTCATTCCATTCGTATAGAGGACCGTTTGCATGTGAGTGTCCGGAAAAAATTGATTATTATAGCAGCTTGCAGTTTATTGATCGGTTCTATAGGAGGTGTGACGGCAAAGGTCCAAGAACCGAACGAAAAGGTATTATTAAATATATATCCGGTTAATGTGTTCTATAATATGAAATTTGCCAGGGAAAGTTGGCATAAAAGTAAAAATTATAGAAAAACTTCAGAGGCATTTTCATTTCAGGCTAAATCTCGGCATCCGTCGAGCGATAAAGAAATTTATGTTTTGGTAATCGGGGAAACTTCACGTTCGGAGAATTGGAGTTTATACGGATATGAGAGAGAAACCAATCCTCGGTTGTCAAAAGAAAAATCATTGGTATGTTTTACCGATGTCGTTACGCAATGTAATGCGACTCATAAAAGTGTTCCCTTGATTTTGTCTGCGGCATCGGCCGATAATTTTGAAATAATATATAAGCAGAAAAGCATTATTACGGCTTTTAAGGAAGCCGGTTTCAAAACGGCATTTTTGTCAAATCAAGTGCCGAATAATACTTTCACCGATTTTTTTTCAAGAGAAGCCGATGTCGTAAAATTTTTGAGAGGTGATCCTTTAGCTATCAGCAATAACCCTTTGGATCATGATTTGTTACCTTTGTTAGATAATTTTATAGCGAAAGGTGGCAATAAGCAGTTTATCGTATTGCATACTTATGGGTCACATTTTAATTATTGTGACCGTTATTCTGACAAATTCAAAGTATTTATCCCTGACAACAGCGTAAATCTTGAATATCGGCATCGTGACTTGTTGGTTAATTCTTATGATAATTCGATTTTGAGTACTGATGATTTTTTAGCATCTGTTATCGATAAGTTGAGAAATACCGGAGCTGTGACATGTATGTTTTATCTTCCCGATCATGGTGAAGATATTATGGATGATGATCGGCATCGTTTTCTTCATGCGTCTCCGTGTCCTACATATTATCAATTGCATATTCCTTTTTTAATTTGGTTCTCGGATGAATATAACGATCGTTACCCCGAAGCGATAAAAAATGCTGTTTTGCATCATTCGTCTCCTATAACTACAAGAGCTGCGTTTCATACAATGCTCGATTTAGGAGGCGTTGCTACAGCTCATTTCGATTCGGTATTTTCGGTTGTGAATGCAGGCTTCTCTCCTCGTAAAAGAAGTTATTTGAATGATCATAATCTTCCTGAATCGCTTGATAATTGCGGACTTAAAGAAGAAGATAAAGCTATGTTTAGAAAAAAAGGAATGGTATTTCCTTAGTCTTGTTAAATAAAGTGCTGTTTAACAATGAGGATATTTACTGTTTTGTTTCTTAAAAAAATGCGATTAAGTATAGGAATAGTTGCCTTTTCAAAATTTTTAGCTTAAATTTGAATCATTGAAAAACAAAAGAAATTGTAGAGGATGGCTTACTCTTGTTGGAAAATCAATACGTTGACCATTTTATTCGTCATGTTGTTTTCTCTTTTTGTCATACCAGTTTATGCTCAATCGCAGAAAGAGGTATCAGGTATATCAAAAGGCAAGTTGACGCAAACTTGGCTTTCAAAGGATATGCAAGGGTTGTTGCCTTCACTTTCTGTGGATTCGGGGCAATCGGTCGTGGATCATTTACTTGAGTATGCTTTCCAATTTAAGGGACGTCCTTATTGCAGAGGAAGCAAAGGTCCATCGAGTTTTGATTGTTCAGGTTTTACGCATTATGTGTTTAAAAAAATCGCATTAAAATTGAATGCATCTTCGGCTGCTCAATATTTGCAAGGAATATCTGTTGATAAGGAGGATATCCGGCGAGGAGATCTTGTGTTTTTCAAAGGACGCAATAGTTCTTCTTCACGAGTAGGACATGTAGGCTTGGTATCAGAGGTTTTGCCTGGAGGAAAGTTTAAATTTATACATGCTTCTTGTTCAAAAGGAATTTGTGAAGAATCGAGTGATGCCCTTTATTATGCCAAACGTTATGTAGGAGCGAGGAGAGTGATTGAAAGTGACCATTCTTCGGTTTTATTACAAGAATAGACTAACGACTATATATATGAAGATAGAAGCAGGACAGACCTTGTTTGAAAGGTTTGTCCTGTTTGGTTTAAAAATAGTTTGTTCTTATTTCAGGCCATTATCTAAAAAACTATAAACAATTATTTCATTTTCAAATTAATTATATACATTTGTAATCGATATATTGATGTTTATATCATTGATTTTGTGTCGAATCAATACAATTTTTATAGCTGTTTATTCGGTAAAAACAGATAAACTTCCTTTAATTTTAAGAGGTATCGGAAGCCCGTAAAAATGATCATGTCGTTTTCAGAATTAGAAATAGAGTGATAATTAAATAATATATATGTATGAAAAGAACCTTTGTCGGATTATTGTTAGCTGTGTATATAGGAGGTCTGATGCAACCGATAAAAGCTCAAACAAAGGATAATTTGAAAGGCGAAATATCCTTATCCGGAGCTTTTGCTTTGTATCCTATGGTGGTTAAATGGGCAGAAGAATTTAAAAAAATACACCCGAATGTGCGTATTGATATTTCTGGAGGTGGTGCTGGAAAAGGAATGACGGACGCTTTAGCTAAAGTCGTCGATCTCGGAATGGTTTCCAGAGATGTTCATGATGTCGAATTTAAAAAAGGGGCAGTTGCTTTTGCTGTTGTTAAAGATGCGGTAGTACCTACTGTCAATGCTGCCAATCCTTTAATTCGGGATATTAAAGCTAAAGGGCTTAAGCGTAATGTAGCTTTGAGTTTGTGGAGTGGAAAATGTAAGACATGGGGAAATGTGTTGGGTACTACCTCCAAAGTGCCTGTGCATGTTTATACCCGTTCTGATGCTTGTGGAGCGGCGGAGACTTGGGCTGCTTGGTTCGGGAAAAGACAAGAAGACCTTGAGGGAACTGCAGTGTTTGGAGATCCGGGCGTGGCTTCGGCCGTACAAAAAGATAAGGTTGGGATAGGATTCAATAATATAGCTTATGCTTATGATCAGAAAACTCGACGACCTTATGCCGGACTTGCCATTATTCCATTGGATGTTAATGGGAACGGGAAAATAGACCCGGAAGAAAAGTTTTATGATAACAGTTTGTCATTGATTAAAGCTATAGTTAGCGGAAAATACCCTTCTCCTCCTGCACGTAATCTGTTTTTGGTTTCTAACGGAGTCCCTAAAAAACCTGAGGTTATTGAATTTATAAAATATATATTGACTGAAGGTCAGAAGTATGCTAATGCTACCGGATATATAGGTTTGTCTAAAATTACGATTAATCAGGAGCTTGCTAAACTGAAAAAATAGAATGATGGCTGTTTCTTTGTTGAGAAAAAGATTATTAAAGGATAAAATGACAAAATCGTTTATGTTTATATTGACGGTTTTGTCATTGCTTGTATTGGTCTTTATGGGAGTGGGGCTTTATATGAAGTCTCGGATGATATTGAATGAACATTCTTTATGGGATTTATTGACCAATGCCGATTGGAAACCTTTAAGCGAAGAATTCGGATTCCTTCCGTTCATTATAGGTACTTTGGCGGTAACCGCTCTTTCTATACTTATTGCATTGCCTATTTCTTTGTTATCGGCAATTTATCTTTCCGAATATGCTCATTCTTGGACAAAACGGGTCATTTTTCCTGTATTGGATATTTTGGCAGGAATTCCTTCCGTAGTATTCGGTGTATGGGGTACATTAATTATCGTGCCTTGGATTGCGGATAAGTTAGGACCTCATTTTGTAGAATATACTAGCGGATATACTGTATTGGCCAGCGGGATAGTACTTGGGGTAATGATATTGCCTATTTTGGTAAGCCTTTTTATCGAAATATTTACTATTGTTCCTCAGGATTATAGGGATGCGGCAGCATCTTTAGGTGCGACTAAATGGCAAATATCGACTAAAGTAATTCTTCGAAAGTCGATGCCGGGAATAATTGCTGCAGTAGTGTTGGCTATTTCTAAGGCTTTCGGAGAGACAATCGCGGTATTGATGGTTTGTGGAAATTATGCAGAGATTCCGCATTCCCTTTTTGATCCGTGTTACCCTCTTCCGGCTCTTATCGCTAATAATTATGGAGAAATGTTGTCGTTGCCTTTGTATGAATCGGCATTGATGTTCGCAGCATTTATTTTATTTTTTATCATTTTGGTGTTCAATCTAGCATCACGAATGATGTTGCAGCATGTCGAGAAAAAATTTAAGTTGTAAGGGGGGACTAAAATGAAAATGAAATTTGTTGTAGAGAAGATATTTTATGTTTTGATGGTGCTCTCTTTATTATTGGTTTTTGCATTTTTAGGGAGTATTCTGATAACGATTATTAAAAACGGATGGCCGGCTATGTCTTGGGATATGGTGACAAAATTGCCGGGTGGAGGTTTTTATATAGGAAAAGAAGGTGGAGTCTTGAATGCTATTGTGGGTTCTGTATATATTGTCGGAGCTTCTACTATATTAGGCTTGTGCATCAGTATTCCGATAGTATTTTTTGTCAATATTTATTTGAAAAAAGATTCGAAGTTGGCGAATTTGACACGTTTGTCTTTTGATGTATTATATGGAATTCCATCTATCGTGTATGGCGCATTCGCATTTACGATTATGATTTTTTTCGGATTACGAACCTCTTTATTGGGAGGCATTATTGTAATAACATTGTTGATTATTCCTATATTTGTCCGGTCGATGGATGAAGTTGCCAGACAGTTGCCTAAGGAATTGCTTGATGCTACTTATTCGCTCGGAGCGACTCGGTTAGAAGCCATTAAAGTCGCTATACGACAGATTGCTCCGGGAATTGCGACAGCAACATTGCTTTCTGTCGGTCGAGCTATCGGTGATGCTGCCGGAGTCATGTTTACTGCTGGTTTTACCGATAGCATACCTACTTCGTTGAATCAACCGGCGGCAACTCTTCCGCTTTCTATATTTTTCCAATTAAGCAGTCCTACTCCTGAAGTACGGGAGCGGGCTTATGCTGCGGCTCTTTTGTTGACTATTATCGTATTGATATTAAGTATTATAGGCCGGATGATTACTTATAGATTCTCAAAAAATAAAATAAAATAATGGAGAAAGACAGTTCAAAGTTCACAAATGCTTTTAATCGTTTTGAAGAGTGGCGTAATAATGTTGGTAAAACCGCTTCTGGTAAGATCGGTGAAGAGTTAAATTTAGGATCGGATACGAAAAAAGATGCTACGATCGATATAGAGAAATTGAATATTTATATCCAGAATAATCATATTCTGAAAGACATAAGCTTACAACTGCATGATAAAAAAATTACCTGTATTATAGGTCCTTCGGGATGTGGGAAAACAACATTGCTGAAAAGTATTAACAGAATGATAGACACGACTGAACACGTACGTGTGGAAGGACGTGTTTTTGTGGACGGAGAGGATATTTACGATAAAAAGGCTGAGATTACACATATTCGTAAAAAGATAGGTTTACTTTCTCAGCGTCCAACTCCGTTGCCTATGTCTATTTATGATAATATTACGTTCGGTTGTCGGATACATGGCATGAGAAATAAGAAAACTTTAGATAAGGTTGTTGAAAAATACCTTCGTGCTACCGGTTTGTGGGATGAAGTGAAAGATCGTTTACATACTCCTGCTTCGGCTCTTTCTATCGGGCAGCAACAGCGTTTGTGTCTGGCAAGAGGTTTGGCTGTCGAACCGCAATTTATTTTAGCGGATGAGTCAACGTCCGCCCTTGATCCTATTTCCAGTAAAAATATAGAGGATCTGTTTATGAAATTGCGTGAGCGTTATGGAATTATTATGGTAACTCATACGCTTCGTCAGGCTTTGCGTATCGCTGATTATGTAGTATTTATGTATATGGGTGAGATGATAGAACAAGGGACTGCAGACGAATTGTTCAATCATCCTAAGCATGAATTGACTAAGCAATATTTAAGCGGAGTGTTCAGTTAAAAATCGATGGTCATTAAAATAATGGAAGATACACATATTTGTTTCCTTTAAAATTTTATTTGTGTTTAATATCAGAACGGATATCCGATAGCCAAATGGAATCCCAGACTGTTTTTAAAACTGGATAGATTATAGTATCCTTTCTTATCGGGATTGGGATAAGGGGTATGCAAACCTATGCCGAGGTCGGCTCGTAATACGATATAGCTAATGTCATAACGTAGCCCGAATCCGGTACCTAAAGCAATGTCTTTTCCGAAGCTTTTTAATGTCAGTTTTCCTCCGGGACGTTGCGGGTCTTCTTTTAATAGCCAGATATTTCCTGCGTCCATAAATATAGCTCCATGCAGATCTCCTATAATCTTAAACCGAAATTCTATATTAGCTTCTAACTTGAAATCTCCGGTTTGGTCAAAATAAGCATTGGGATTGTCCTGTGGCGGTCGATAGCTACCTGGTCCTAATGTCCGTATTGTGAAAGCTCTGATACTGTTTGCTCCACCGATATAGAACTGTTCACTATACGGCATTACTTTTGAGTTTCCATAGGCATGTCCTGCACCTACAAGAAAACGGGATGCCAGCCAGTTATCTCCCCATAGGCGACGATAATATTTCAATTCGGTACTTCCCTTTACAAATTGGGAGAACTGATTGCCGAACAGATGTTTTTCACCTTTGTCTCCCAATAACCCCATTACTCCGGCGAGTATATTTCCTGCTTGAGTTCCGTTTGTTTGCCATAAAATACGATTATTGCCTTTTCTACCGAACGATTTATTGAATGTATAGGTATAACTTATTGTCGGAATAAACTGATTTCTGAAACTAAGGGCTATGGCCGGATTTTTATCCATGGTTTCATCAAAATTTTTAGTCGTGTTCAGCAGTTTATTATAAGTTAGTTTTAAAACAGTTAGGTTATGATAACTGACGTCTGACGTCTGAAATTCATATCCTCCTGAGGCATTGAATGAAATCATTCGGAAAAAATGTGGTCTGTTCATCAGATCCGTACCTAATTGAAAGTTGGTACGTGCGCCATACTTTTGAGGTCGGGGAATAAATTTGGGAACTAATAGTCGAGGAAATGATAGGTTTGCATTTAGACCTATTTCATAGGAGTTTAAAAGAGACGATTTAGATCCGCTTTGTTTTTTCCCGGTTTGCCATTCGTATGATCCGTTCAGTTTTACACTTAAAATTTCTCCCCCTCTAAAGATATTTTTATGATTTACTCCGAAAATCATTCCCGGACCGATAAAACTGTTCGATTTAGAGGAAACGTCTATTTCGAACTCCGATTCGAGGGGAATGTCCATAGCTCCGTCTATTTGTACATTGAGAGAGTCTGCTCCCCGTAAGGAATCTATGGGCGTAACATTTAGATTTATATATCGGAATATACCCAGCCTGCTTAGATTGGTCTGAGATTGGTCTTGTTCGGTTACCGAATATACTTGCCCCGGACGTAAAGTTATATTTGACGGCATGATAGATTGCTTGACTCTTAGCGGTTTCTGGTATGCCATTTTCATATCTTTATAATATATGGTATCCCAAATGCCTTTTCCGGTAGAATTTTGTAATGATATGTCTATCTTGCCCACAGTATATGCTTTCAGAGCCATTGTCGGAATACCTTTTTTTATAATCATTCGAAGGTTGACTTTCAAATGTTCTTGTGTTGTATCTGCCAGGTATTCTATATATTCAGGACGAAAATAGTAGTATCCGTTGTTTCGTGCGAGAGTAGCGATTCTCGTTCGCTCTGCCGACAGGGAATCTGCATTATATTGAGATCCGACTCGTAGTAAGGACTGAGCTTTGGTGCTGTCAATCAATTGTGTAATTCCGTCTGTCGGCTTCGGATAGGAAATGCTGCCATAGGTCCATGCTTGCGGAATTTTTACAGAGTAGCTGATTTTCGCCTTTTTCTTGTTTTTTTTATTATAGAGTAATGAATAACTGGCTTCAGCTCCGAAATATCCGTAATTTGCTAAAATATCTTCGACGACTTTAATACGCAACTCGGGTTGTACACCGGATATGAGCACAGGTTCTTTAGCGAATTTATTGTAAAACCAATGCTTGAATCCTTTATTTTTTTTAGGAACAAAATTGTTGTAAACCCATAATCCAAAAGGAAATGGGGTACGGTAGTAAGGACTGTATAGCGGATTGTTAGGAGGAACGGATAAAGGATCTTTTACGGCAGAGATTACATCTCCGTCAACTTTAACGCCTTCTATCGGTTCTATTTTCATTTTTTTCACTCCGGTATAGAGAACCTCATCTTCTCCCAATCTTTTTGTCGTGGAACAACCGGTTATGAAAACTATACCCGATAATATAATAATTATGTTCGCTATATATTTTTTCATCATTTTGTCTCTTTCTTCTCTTTACGGCTACTTAATCGGAAAAGTTCCGACAGTTTGAGTAATTTCTTTCTGACAACGAACCCGACACCGGTTTGTGTCACTTCTCCCTCTAAAATGCTTTCGTAACCTGTATGTCTGAAAATTTTGATAAGCATGTTATCTCTTTTATCGAGTCTGTATTCTAAAGAAATATCATCGACAAGATTTTCTTTCAGATTTTCATCTGCTGCAGCATCCGGGCTGAAACTTCCACCGATGATTACTTTAAAACGATCGTTGAACAGAGTTTTAGAAACTTTATACGAATAGTCGGTCCGTGTCCCTTGTCCGCCGTTCATCGTATCGTCGTAGCTATCGATTCCGAAACTTACATCGATATTTTTCAGATTGTTTTGAGCCCATTGATTCAGTTCTTTCTGTATGAATGAATTTAGAGGATTTCCCGATGTCAGGCTCGATGATGTCGATGTACCTGGACCACTATATGTATTGTAGATAAGCAGATTCATGGCTTGGGTAGCTCTTTGTTCTGCAGTCATAGCAGTGAGTTCGTTTTGAATAGTCAGGTCTTCCGGAGCAGAAACATTGAATGTGATTGCGAGATTTTCGAGCGTATTTTTGATGTTGATAATAACATTGAAAGTAACCGGACGACTATTATTATCATTTTCTGTGACTGAAATCCTCAGAGGCTCTATTGCTGTGATATTCATACTGGGGTCGGCTATATCTCCACTCCATGAAACAAAGCTGCCTTGTTGTATATTGAATAACTTTTCGGAAATGATCGGTGGATTGTATCTGACTGTACCCCCAGTCAATTCGTATTTTCCTGTAAACCGGCTGTCTCCGAGAGTATTCATTGTATAAGTAAGATTTCCTCCGCCTTTGAGATCTATGCGATTCTTTCCGTCGGCGGAGAGATTTACTGCCATTTTCACTTCGTTGGCAATATCTACATTCATGAGAATGTCCATCCCGCTTATTTTAGCAGCAGTTACAGAAAGAGTGTCGGCCAAAGCCGTGCTATCATTGAAAGATACGAATGTGACCATATTGGTATTAGCTTGTTGTTTAAGCTCCAATGGAGAATCTCTCATGACATAAGTCACCTCTGTCCCGTTTAATAATCCGATATTTCCTCGTAGCTTCAACTCATCGATAGCTCCTTTGACAGAAATGTCCAAATCGGCATTGGCCTTACCGTATAACATTGTTTTATTATTCTTGGGAACGTTGATCATTTGAAAATCAGAACCTTTTATTGTAATATCTGTCATTATCCTTGAAAAATCCCGTAAATTTAAATCTCCGTTTATCGTAAGGGGCTGTTTATTCGGTCCGTTTATAGCATAGTTATTCAGTACGACATCATTCTCTATAATTTCTATTTTTTTGTCGGATAGTCCGAATGAAGTTCCGATCATCGGAACAGATATAAATGTGTTTGCAAATTGCAGATATCCAGACGCTATGGGGGCATCTGTTTTCCCGGAGATATCTACTTCTCCGTTAAGTGCTCCATCGATCTTTGATACATCTGCAGGTAAAAAAGGATTGGCTATTGCAAGAGGCAATGATAATAGCTGGAGTTTTAGTTGTATAGCGTTTGTAGTGTCCGGTTGGTAGTATCCTTTTACGGCAAGCGCCTCTTTTTGGTCTACCAATAACCCTAATCGTACTTGTTGCCTGTTTTCATCGTTGAGCCTGTATCGCATGTTCAGATCGATGTTACCGACTCGCTGTTTGTCATATAATAATTCTGCAATGGAGATATCTCCCGATACGTTAACTTGCTCTTTCGGAAAATCGAGGACCAAATCGGTCGATAGTTTCCCGGCAACGGGTGGTGCTAAAGGCCAGGAGCTGAGTAATGAAGCTATGTCAAGTCCTTTCATGTTGATATTTAGTGCTCCCGGTCTGCCGCGACGGTTGGTTGTCGATTGTAAAGATATGCGTTGTTCTCCGTTCTCCATATTGATATTGGCGGCCATGTGTTTATCGAAGTAGTAATCGAAATAGTTATTTTCATTTAGCGTCCATGTCGAAAATCCCAATATAGGATCGGTCGGGGCAAATGTAATGTGCACCAAAGAATCTTGTATGTAGGCATCGCATCCGAAACGGAATCCTTGTTCTGATTGTCGGTTTCGTTGCAAACATCTTAAACGTAGATGATTGTCGGTTATATATCCGTTAAATCCTAAAGATGCAATCTGATCCAGATTTCCCGATTTGTTTCCGATATGCAATCCGTATAATAATCGAGCACTATCTTGTCGAGCTTTAAATGAAATCGTATCTAAATTGATGCCTCCGGTAGTCAATTTATCGACGAATGCCGAAAGACTGAATGGTTTATCTTCGAGAATAGAAATGTCCATATTTGCAGAATTCATTTGAATTCCGTATCTCTCTAAATAATTATTGAGGATTTTATCCGATTTGATATCAGCTTTTAATTCCAGACGAGGAAGATTTTTTTGTAAGGTTTCTATATCTATACTTTGTTTCTCGATCTGTTCTGAAATAAGCCGGTTTGTTTCATTTATTCGTTTTAAAAATTCGTCTAATCCAGAAGGAGATGAGAAAGAAACATAAATATCGGGAGTTTTGAAGTTAACTTGTATTTTGTCATTTAACAATTCTCCTTGTAGCGCAAGACTTTTAAATTCTCCGTTTATTTGATCGGCCTCTATTTGCAGATTATGAAGTTCGGTATCTAATGTATATTCTCCTTTGGAATTTCCGCTGCCGGAAATATTTAATTGTGTTGAGACGCTGAGGGGAGTATCGGTAAATCCCATTTGCCATGTATTGATGTTTTTTATTTCTCCGATGATATAAGCTTTGTATTCTTCGGGAGATAAGTTTCCTGAGATGTCCATGTGGAGATTTAAGGCTTCGGAGCTACTGGATAGAACACCCGTTAGAATACCGTCTTTTAGATGCAGCGTTGTGATGAGGTCGGTGTAATCATATTTTTTATAATCGAACCGATCTATCGTGAGAGCTATGTCTGTATAGGTTTTAACTGATAAAGGGTCGAAGCCTTTTCCTTCTCCTTTTAAATACATGCTTAAACATCCCAAAGAATCTTTCGGTAAAAATGAATTTATGGGGAATTGAGATGCGTCCATATCTATTTTGTATGCCTCTGAAGCAAGATTGACTTGCCCGTTAGCAGAAAGATTTCCATCTCCGATTTTCAATAAAATAGAAGGAGAATATTGTTTCCCATTCATGCGTATAGATCCGTTGCATATTATTCCGTTAGGGATATCTATCTGATCGTTCAGATCTTTTGGAAAAATATTTTTAACAAAAGAGCTATGTACAAGAGTGCTTTGCCAAGAAAATGCTCCATTTAACTTGTCAGAATTTATAATTTCATTCATTGTACCTTTTCCGGAAAAGAGGAATCGCCCGGGTAATGTTAAGTCAAATTGTTTTATATCTAATTCCCCTAATGACCCTGTTATATGGGTGTTGGCTTTTAAGGTTTCTATCGGTAGTAAGGCTATTTCTTTTTGTAAATCGGGATACAAGGCATAAATATCTTGCATGGCGACTCGTAAAGAAAGCAATGCGGAAACGGGACTTTCGTTTTTTTGTTCGATTATATCTCCTCCTACTTTTATATCCGCATCTATTTGGGAAAGAAAAGTTTTCAGACTGAATCCGCTTAACGAGATTTGTTCAGAATTCATTTCAAAGTCTCCCTGTGTCCGTAAAACCGATAGTCCGGAGCGTTCGGTAAATGCCAATTGTCGTAACTTGAGTTTTATTTCACTTCCTTTATTATAAAAAGAGTTTATGCCAAGGTTTAGTCCCGATAATTGAATATAGTCGGGGTCTAATCCTTGTTGGGGAATATGATGCATGAGCCCGTATGTTCCCGAACTATTTTTTAATTGAAGAGATTGCACATCGATTGTCCACGGGAGAGATGTTGTTGTATCTGTTTCTGCCGTTTCCGGTTGAACAGGAGACATTGATGTTGTGTCGTTCAGATAGCTGAACCCGGCTTCGGATATTATGACCGATTCTACTCCTACAAACTGTTTTCCTAAATCAACGATGCCTTTTTTTAATAAAGCTGATGCGACTTTAACTTGCAAATCGCTTGTTTGGGGTGATGTAGTCATGCCGAAAGCAATGTTCTCTAATTGCAATTGCTTTATATCGAGTATCCATAGAATGGGATTTGATTCGCTGCTTGTCGTATCGGGTTCGCTTTCTCCCAAGTCTAATGATACAGTTCCGTTTCGAAGTTCTATATTCGGGATTTCAACTCGTTCATTTCCAAGGTCTACCGGTTTTGCATTGAGAGCTAATAGTCCGACATCTCCTTTTAGATTGAGTTGTGATACAGTGTCATTATAATGAAAATGAGTGTTTTGGAATGAAAATTTCTCTATTTGGACTTTTTTTTGCAGTAAATACCGAAAATTTACATCAAGTTGCAAATTGTCACAATACAGCATGGTGTCGCCTTCGGCGGTGATAATTTTGCTGTTGTCGAGAACCAGATTTAACGGAAATTTGAGCCGTATGCGTTCGACAGCGATACTCATGTTTAATTGTTCCGAAGCATACGTTGTCGCCAGATCTTTCGCCCAGCTTTGTATTGCCGGAATATATAATGTGAAAGGCAATATTAGTAAAGTCAGGAATAATATTCCTATAGATATAAAGCAATATTTAAGAATTTTCTTCATTTCGTATTTTCGGACTCAGGTCGTTTAAAATGAATCATGCTATAAAAATAAATATTATTGCTTAAAAAGCGGTTATATTTACTGTGATTATTCAAAAAAACACCTCTCTTTTGTTTTATAGATATAAACATTCTATCCTTTATTTTGTTTTTAATAAACGTAGAAACATAAAATACGATAGATATGAAAAAAATGATGATGCTTATGGTTTTTCTGGCCAGTGCAGTATTGGCCTTTTCAGTCACGAAAGGCTCGGAAAAACCGATTCCTTTTAAAAAGTTGCCGAAAATGGCTCAAGAATTTATTCATACCCATTTTAAAGGGGTAAAGGTCGTGAAATGTGAAGTCGAGTCTCCTTGGACACAGTTTGATGTGCGAATGGCCAACGGCTATGAACTGGAATTTGATCGGGCTGGAAATTGGACTGAGATCCAGAAAGAAAAGGGCGGCATTTCTTCATCGATATTAGGCGTTCTTCCTCAACGCTCTTACAGCTATTTGCAATCGAATTATTCGGGTGTTTCTGTAGAGAAGATTGAACGTCAGAAAAAAGGTTTTAAGGTAAGTCTCAATACACAGCCCGAAGAGACAGAGATACATTTCAGTAAAGATGGAAGATTTTTAAGTAAAAAGGTTGATTGATTTTTGTATATGAAGATTTGAGGATTTCATTCGAAGATATTTTCTTGTTTTTATAGTATGATAGCAGGTTATCATAATAAAAACAGATCGAAAGAGAACATAAGATATGTTTGAATTTTCTGCATTGGAAAATTTAGGTCCTTAGAAAAAGAGAAGAACAGCCGGAGAGTATATATCGGCTGTTCTTTTTATTTTAAATTTTCATCGGTTAGATTAACCGATTGAAGAATAAACTTTTAGCGTAGTATTTGAGAAATAGAGGTAACGAATTAGCAACCGTGCAATTTTCAGCGATTAGCGGTGCTATGCTGTTAAATAACTCTTTGCATTTACAAAGGTATAATAATTATTCAGGAAATAATGCCTACTATCAAAAAACTGCATCCTATCTTTGTAAATAGTCCATTAAAAAGAATGCAATCTCACAAATTATAGCGACCTTTGTGATTGAAAATCAACGTATCAATTACAATGGCAAAAATTACCGTTCAAAATACAGATATTAGCGTTGTCAAGTACAATGAAGAAGACTACATCAGCCTTACAGACATGGCAAGAAGCCAACTGCAAGAGCATATTATCTTCCGTTGGCTTAGCCTTAAAAGCACTATCGAGTATCTTGGCGAATGGGAAATGTTATATAATCCCGATTTTAATTGTACCGAATTCGGTACAATTAAAAATGCGGCAGGAAGCAATAATTTTGTGCTTTCGGTGAAAACGTGGATAGAAAGGACCAGTGCAATTGGTATTCGTTCTAAGGCTGGTCGTTACGGTGGCACATATGCACATCGGGATATAGCATATCATTTTGGTATGTGGATTTCTCCTAAATTCCAATTACTTCTTGTTAAGGAGTATCAGCGGCTAAAGACAGAAGAACAAAGGCTGCTCGGTTGGTCAGCGAAACGTGAATTGTCGAAAATCAACTACCGCATACATACTGATGCCATAAAGCAAAACCTTATTCCGATGGAAGTCTCACCGATACAGGTAAGCACTATTTATGCCAATGAGGCCGACGTGCTGAACGTGGCGATGTTTGGTATGACAGCAAAACAATGGAGAGAAGCGAATCCCGAACTGAAAGGAAATATCCGTGATTATGCTACTATCAATGAACTTATCTGTTTGTCGAATATGGAGAATCTAAATGCTGTGTTTATCGAACAGAATATGACACAAAGGGAACGTCTTGTTAAACTAAACCAAATAGCTATCCATCAAATGAGCATATTGGAAAGTAATGATAATCAAAATCGTAAGTTGTTGAAATAAAGATTATGAAAGACAATAAGAATTACGATTATACAGATGAATTTAGCTCTATGGTTCATTCTGCAAGATTTATAAATGCGGCAGAGTTGTCCGGACTGTTCTTTTCCGCTCCTAAGTGGATAACCATTTGGATGAAATTTCGTAATGTCATGGTGAAACCTTTGGGGTTGAAAAAAGAAAGAGATTTATGGGATTTGGTACATATTGAATCCGAGAATATAGCAACGGTATGCAAAAATGATAAGCATCTTGATTTAGAAATTGCGTTTATAACCGAGAGCACGGAATGTGATAGCCAACGCATATCTGTCAGCACAAAAGTCAGATTCCATAATAGTTTAGGAAAATGTTATTTTGCCATAATCAAACCGTTTCACAATTTAATTTGCAAGATACTCTTACAACGGGCAAAAAATAATATTGAAAAATCTTTTTACAGATAAGCATTTTAATGTGTCAGTAATCAATAAAGAATATGAATGCAGAATATAAAGTTGGTGATTTTATTTATAATGCAGATATTTATGATGGGTTGAATAATTCTCTGTCCGATTTGGCGTTTTACAAAAAATGGCTACCTCAAAATAAAGATGCTAAAATACTTGAACTCTGCTGTGGCACGGGTAGACTTACGATTCCAATAGCAAAGGATGGGTATAATATTAAGGGAGTTGATTATACTTTATCCATGCTTGAACGGGCAAAGGAGAAAGCATCTCAAGCTGAGTTAAAAATAGATTTCATTGAGGCAGATATTAGAGAATTGAACTTAGGAGAAAAATTTGATCTTATTTTTATTCCGTTTAATTCAATCCATCATTTGTATAAAAATGAGGATTTATTTGATACGTTGAAAGTCGTAAGAAATCACTTGAAAGAAAAAGGTTTGTTTTTATTGGACTGCTTCAATCCTAATATCCAATATATTGTTGAAAACGAGAGGAAGCAACAGGTTATTGCCGAATATACAACCAATGATGGAAGAAAAGTATTGATAAAACAAAGCATGCACTATGAAAGCGCATCTCAAATTAATCGTATAAAGTGGCAATATTTTATTGACGATAAATTTCATTCAGTCCAAAATATGGACATGAGATTGTTCTTTCCCCAAGAGTTAAATTCATATCTCAAACAAATAGGATTTAATATTATCCATAAATTCGGGGATTTTACAGAGCAAGAATTTGATGACAATTCAGAGAAACAAATATACATTTTGGAACTTAAAAAGTAAGGGTAAGATTATAAAATCATAAACGAAATACAACAAAAATACTGTTTATCTAAAAGTTACAAGCAGTATTTTTTTATTGTATTCAGTAAAATGAACGGTTATATTTTTATCTCTCTGCTTTTCCTTTGTGGTTGTGTTTATTTTACGATTGTTCCGACAAAGGTTTGTGCTCCTGCATTATTCAAGATATATACTGTATAGAATCCGCTGGGTAATGAGGCTATGGACATTTGGGGTGCATAAACAAAATATTTTATTTCTTCACCGGTAGCAGTAAATATTTTCACTGTCTTTGCCTCTTTTATTTCAGGCAGGGTGAGAATATCTCCGTCATTTAGTAAAGGCATGTCCGTTTCTGAAATTGCATTCAGTTCCAAGGGAGCACTTTCGTTTCCAAAACGGTCGGCAGCTGTTACGGCAAAATAACGTTTTTGTCGCCAAGGTGAAATAGGGGTATATTCGTATTCCGTATGGGTGAGATAGGTTTCCAGTAAGTTTCCGGCATCTGTGATATCTACCGGATAGGTATCCGAGGCATAAAGATGATAGGTGACAAGACCTCCGTTGTTATCTGTGGAAATCTGCCAGCTCATATGCATTTTGCCGTCCGGCAACAGTTGCAGGGAAGGCATGGCCGGAGTGGATGGGGGGATGCTGTCCATCCAGGTCATTGGGGGAATCAATGCCGGAGTGGTATAGAAATTCTCTTGGAGTTCGTCCCAAATGCCTTTGGTGTTGTTCAATAGAAAACGATTGCGGAAGTAGGCTTGTCCGTTTAGTTTTATCTGACGGGTGAAATGAAGTTGGCGGACTATTTCGTCCAACGGCCAATTTTGTTCGTCGGGAGAGAGGAAATAAATGCCCAAACCTGGTACTATCCAGCGGTTACCGCAATTCTCTTTCCAATCCAATGCAAAAGGATAGAAATTATTTCCCTGAAAATACATCATCGGGAACAACGCATCATGAATACCTTCTTTTAGCCATTTCTGAGCATCTTGGTAAACTACATGATAAGCGTTCCATCCACGGGAGGGATATCGGTTGGTATCTCGGTATTTGCCAATAGGGGAACTGCTGACTTTCACCCAGGGTTTGATAGTCTTGATGTCGGTATAGAGCCTATGCACAATATCTGTGATATTATCACGCCGCCATTGTTTCAACTCCTTACCTTTGCCGTATTTCCGGTAGGTGTCCTTGTCGGGAAAGTTGTCGGCTTGCTCAGGGTAGCGGATGTAATCGAAATGAATGCCGTCTATATCATAACGGGAAGTTATTTCTTTTACGATGCATGACAGATATTCTTTGGTTCCCGGATTTCCCGGGTCCAAGTACCAGTTACCTTTATAAAGTTTGCAAATAGTCCGGTTTTTCCGTACTACGGAGCTACGTCCTTGCAATTGTACTTGACGGGTGTTTCCGGCAGGAATCGTAACAATCCATGCATGTAGTTCCATGCCGCGTTTGTGGCATTCTCCGATGGCGAAAGCCAAAGGGTCATATCCGGGATTCCCTCCTGTGCTACCTGTCAGTGATTCGGCGAAAGTTTCTATGGCGGAAGGATAAATCATATCTCCGCGCAGACGGGTTTGCAACAATACCGTATTGAAATTGGCGGCTTTCAGACGATCCAGTATATCACATAATTCTTTTTGCTGACGCCGGATGCCTGATGCGTTTACTGCCTTGTTACGAGGCCAGTCCATTCCTCCGAGCGTAGTGAGCCAGGTGGCACGGATTTCATATTTAGGTTGTGAGAAAACGGGTGATAAACTCACTATGACTAGTAATAAAGTTATAAAGAATGTTCGCATTTACTTTAATTTTAGGGCAAAGATACGAAGTAATCAATTAATTCGTTACTTTTGCCCCAACAAAACAAAAAATAGAATATGATAACCTTTATTATTGCATTATTGGTTCTTGTAGGCGGATACTTTTTGTATGGAAGTTATGTGGAACGTGTGTTCGGTCCTGACAAGATAAGGAAGACACCTGCCCTGACCATGGCGGATGGCGTTGACTTTATTCCACTTCCTACTTGGAAGATTTTCATGATTCAATTTTTGAATATAGCCGGCTTAGGACCTATTTTCGGTGCTATAATGGGAGCGAAGTTTGGTACGGCGTCTTATTTGTGGATTGTTTTAGGTACCATTTTTGCCGGGGCGGTACACGATTATTTGTCCGGAATGCTTTCCATTCGGCATGATGGCGAGAGTTTGCCGGAAATTATCGGTCGTTACTTGGGCCTTCCCACAAAGCAGTTGATGCGCGGTTTTACGGTTGTGCTGATGATATTAGTCGGAGCGGTTTTTGTGGCAGGACCTGCCGGATTGCTTGCCAAACTTACTCCGGAGTATATGGATGTTACTTTTTGGATTATAGTCGTATTTGTCTATTATATGTTGGCTACATTGTTGCCGGTAGATAAGATTATAGGAAAAATATATCCGTTGTTTGCCATTGCTTTATTGTTTATGGCGGTGGGGATTTTGGTGATGTTGTTATGGAATCATCCGGCATTGCCCGAAATTACGGACGGGCTGCATAATACCCACCCTGCCGGATTACCAATTTTTCCTATCATGTTTGTTTCTATTGCTTGTGGGGCAATCAGTGGCTTTCATGCCACACAATCTCCGTTGATGGCACGTTGTATGACGAGTGAACGTCGTGGCCGGCCTGTGTTCTATGGTGCTATGATTACCGAAGGCATCGTTGCTTTGATATGGGCTGCTGCTGCCACTTACTTCTTCCATGAAAATGGAATGGGAGAAAATAATGCGGCTGTAGTAGTGGATGCCATTACTAAAGACTGGCTTGGCGTGGTGGGAGGTTTCCTTGCCATATTGGGGGTGATTGCTGCACCTATCACCAGTGGTGACACTGCTTTCCGTTCTGCCCGTCTCATTGTGGCTGACTTTCTTGGAATGGAACAAAAGACCATGCGACGCCGTTTATATATATGCATTCCGATGTTCCTCGTTGCTATTGGTTTGTTGCTTTACAGTCTGCGTGACAAAGAAGGTTTTGATATGATTTGGCGTTACTTCGCATGGACCAACCAGACGCTTTCTGTTTTCACTCTTTGGGCGATTACCGTTTATCTGGTGCGTGAGAAGAAGGGGCATTACTTTTATGTAACTTATTTCCCGGCTATATTCATGACGGCTGTTTGCACGACCTATATCTGCATAGCCCCCGAAGGTTTTGGATTAGGACCTCAGATGGCGCTTACTATTGCTATTCTTTCTGTTGTGGTAGCCGCATTCTGGTTCAATATCTGGTATTTCAAAACGACTAAAAAACTTTGGTAATGAAGAAATTCAAAAAATCTACAAGTATTACAATTGCCCTGCTTATTTATGTGAGTGCTACGGCAGCCTATTTCCTGCCACGTAACACTGTCATCAGTGATACGGAGAAATACGTCACGGTTGCAGCGTCCTATGTCATTGTGTTTATCCTTTGGCTGGTTCTGCGCAAAAAGGAAGAATTGCAGCGGAAACGTAAAGAAGAAGATGAAAAGTATAATAACACCAAAAACTATAAGTAACAATGAAAAAATTAGTATTATTCGTTTGTCTGCTTGTGGCCACAGTGGCTGCCCAGGCACAGTTTGAAAAAGGAAAGTGGATTGTAAATCCGTCAATTTCCGGGTTAGGTTTGTCGCATAATACGGATACGGATAAGACCTCTTTTGCTATTGAAGCCAAGGGTGGTGCATTCTTGCTGGATAATGTGGCGTTGCTGGTGCATGCAGGGGCTGCTTGGAACAATGGTGGTTCGGATACAGATGTCTATACCCTTGGTGTAGGTGGCCGTTATTATTTCAGTAATATTGGTATATATCTGGGCGCTGATGTCAATG
>OGXQ01000812.1_pt1 | contig 24408 bp, 16 predicted proteins | sample 1576291 | NCBI WGS metagenome assembly OGXQ01 (sample SAMEA3541575, study PRJEB24748) | human gut metagenome | biome: human gut; feature: human-associated habitat; material: faeces | place: China | collected 2012 | reverse complement strand
CCCAGGTGCCACTTGGTGCCGTTGAAGGTGACGTCGCTGCGGTGGAAGGAACCGATGGTCAGCTTGCCCGCGGGCTTGGTCATCGAATCGGCCAGGTGGAAGCCGGAGTCGGAAGCGCCGAAGTCGATGACGACGTCCGCACCGCCCTTGGCGATGATGTCGGCGACGGCCTTCTTGCCATCGAGCATGATCACGTTGATGAACTTGGAGATCTCAACGCTGCCGAACTTCGGATCCGGCAAAATTTCACGTTTGGGTACTTCGCGACGACGGGGCATTTTTTTCCTCTTTCGTTGTCTTCAGTCATTCAAATGCGGTCGAAAGTTTCTTAGTTGACCGCTTCACAATGCAGCACACATAAGGGCTGCGACTTACTCGGTCCTTTTAACAGCGGGACCGTCCGTACACGGCTGACAATCAGTCGCCGCGAATTACGCTGCCTTCGGGCGCTTGGCGCCGTACTTGGAACGAGCCTGCTTACGATCCTTGACGCCCTGGGTGTCAAGGGAACCGCGCACGATGTGGTAACGCACACCGGGCAAGTCCTTCACACGGCCGCCGCGGATGAGAACCACGGAGTGTTCCTGCAGGTTGTGGCCTTCGCCGCCGATGTAGGAAATCACTTCAAAGCCGTTGGTGAGACGCACTTTGGCAACCTTACGAAGAGCCGAGTTCGGCTTCTTGGGGCTCGTGGTGAAGACGCGGGTGCACACGCCGCGCTTCTGGGAGTTGTGCTGCAGAGCAGCGTTCTTGGACTTCTTGGGCACGGAACGACGGCCCTGGCGAACCAGCTGGTTAATAGTAGGCAAAGCGTACTCCTTCTCGAATGATTCCAGCTTTCTGTAAAGTGCAACGGCTTGAATCGAGGGGTCAGCATCCCCCTACGAAACACGCAGTTCGATAGGATACGTGGCGTTAGCTGTGCCGTCAACAGACCACGCCGCCGGGCGTATCCCAAAATAGCTATATTTCCGCAAAGCCTCCATAAAAGGAATCCCCGCCTGTGCGCAAGTGCCCATTCCAGCCGTCCATGTAACGCAAAATAGGCCGCTTCCCCTCTTGGGAAGCGGCCTAGACCTTACGAATAGACGATGGTAAAGGGTACTTTCGTTTCGGTCTCCCCCGTTGATGTGTACCTCGCGCCCTCGAGGGTTACCGAGACCACTTGGTCGACATCAATCAACTTCGTTGGCACCCAAATGTTCTCTCCGCTATTGCGTCCCATCGAAACATAGAAATTGTACGCCCCTGCGTCGTCATCTTCGATAATCTGCTCTGACCCATCCTTGTAGGTGACGGTCAGTTTATGATCAACTGCTTCATAGCCCAGATCATCGATGTGCGTCTGGATGGAAAACGGACTGATCTCGAGAGGCGAGTCATCGGAGCGGAGTTCTTTTGTATCGACGTGCGCTCCGACGTTAAACTCTGGCGTCGATACCTCGATCACCTTCGCATCCTCACCTTTGCCCTCCGTCCAACTGATATTCCAGGTGACCGCATGTCGTAAATCTCGATCGCGATTCCAAGATGCAAAGTACATCGTGCCGTTAATGACCGTGTCGCTTGATGTGTCTTTATCAATGGTGCAGCGTGTATCAGCCCATTCCTCGCCGAAGTTCATGCTGGGTGTACTGACGCCCCCTTCTTCTTCACCATAGAGAACAAGTTCGCCAAGCTCTGCCGCCGGCTTGTAGTAGTTAACGCCATTCGGATTGGACAATGTAAACGTCACAGCACCGCAACCGTTCTCGTCGATTGCCATCTCATGAATGTCGAGCGTATAGCCGTTGCCCTCGACGGACAGATTGACCTTCTGGACTGCACCCTCCAGGCTTTGGGGCGCGATACCATCACCAAACTCTCTGGTGTAGGTATATTTCGTCCCCGACGAGCCGCCATTTGTCCAGGTAACGGACTCTCCGTTGCCATGGTTTCCCCAGGCAGAGACAAAATAACTGGAATTGACAACAGCGTAGGCGACCCCTCCGGTCGCCAGCACTCCGGCAAGACATCCGATTACGGCAACATACAGAGGCTTCGCGTGACCCTTTCGGCGAAGCGGCTCGCCAGCAGCGGCATAAAGAACACGGTCAGCAAGATCGCTATCGGCTTGGACGGACTCGAAGGCCTGCTTGATCTGGTTGGATTTCACGGTCGCCCTCCTCTAGGATGAACTTGAGCTTCGATCTGCCGCGAGCTAAACGCGTTCGAACGGTCGCGGCTGGCACATGCAGTAACTCGGCAATTTCTGAAGTCGAGAAGCCCAGATAGTAATAGAGCACGATAGGAATACGGAATCGCTCCGGAAGTCGCATAACGTCTGACAGGACCGCCTTGGTCTCCTCCTGCGCCGTCGAAAGCGAATCGGCCAGATTCTCAATATCCTCCACGCGCCTCCACGGCTTTCGAAAGAGAGATTTACATTCATTGATCGTGACCCGGATAAGCCATCGACGAAGATGCTCCCAGTTTTCAAATTGCGCGTCGCTTTTGAGCAACTTAAGAAAGACGTCTTGAGCGACATCGTCGGCGTCAGCGCGATCACGCAGATACGTCAATGCGATCCGAAACACGACATCCCGGTGGTCTTCGACCGCCTGTCTAAAAGCTTGTTCTTCCATAATCACCTCCCGGTGACATTAATGGTTCTCGATGAGGCCCTCACCATAGATACGCTCTTGTCGGGCGAAATGTTTCAAATTCAAGCATGAAAAACCGACCAAAATAAACCTGTCCCTTTTTGGCAAGGGATCAACGGAACGCAACAGGTTGAGCATACGCAAGCGAGCGGCCCCCAGAGCGTACAAGGTGGCATGAAAAAGGCAGGGCATTGACCTTTTGGTCATGCCCTGCCTTTTGAATGACAGATTGTAGCTCTGGGGGCCGCGCAGCGACGGAGGTCGCCGCCGTTCGTTAGAACGGCGGAACTAATTACTCCTCGTCGTTGTCCTTGGCCTCTTCGGCGTCGTCGGTGTCCACGAGCTGGTTGAGCAGCTCGTCGAGGGACGCCATGTCCTCGTTGATCGCGCCGTTGGCGGGAGCCTTCTTGTCGTCGATCGGGGCGCCCAGGAGCTCCTCGTCGGCGTCGGCGTGATGCGTCGGAGCGGAGGTACCCAGCAGGATATCGTCCGGACCGTCGGGGCTAAAGACCATCTGCAGCAGCTGCGAGAGGTCTTCCTCGTCGGCAACGTCGTCGTTGTTCTCGAGGATGTAGAGCAGGTCGTGGGCCTCCAGGCCGTCACGGAGCTCCTCGATCGCCTTGGCACCGATACCATCGATGCGCAGCAGATCCTCCTCGGACTTGCCGACCAGGTCGCCGACCGTCTCGATGCCGACCTCGCTGAACTTGTTGGTCCAACGCTGCGACACGCCCAGGTCGTCGAACAGGTACAGGCGAGCCTTCTCAGCAGAGATGGTGTGGCCGTTGCGGGTGAACGAACCGTCAGCACCGCCGAACTCGTCGTAGCCGGCCCAGTCGAGCTGCTGCGGAAGCTGCTCGTCCAGATCCTTGAGTTCAACCGGAGCCCACTCGGGCAGCGACTTGGCGTTGGGCGAAGCCGGACCGTCGATGTCGACATAGCCGTCGGCCGTGCGATACGTCAACTTGGCGTTGGCATACGGCTTAAGGCCGGTACCAGCAGGGATCTTCTTACCGACGATGACGTTGGACTTAAGGTCGAGCAGGTGGTCGACCTTGCCCTCGATGGCAGCCTCGGTAAGGACGCCGGCGGTACGGATGAACGAAGCGCTCGACAGCCAGGAGTCGATGTTGGACGCGACCTTGAGCGTACCCAGGATGACGGGCTCGGCCACGGGAGCCTGACCGCCCAGACGGGCAACGCGCTCGACCTCGTCGGCAAACTCGTAGCGGTCGACGTACTGACCAAGCAGGTACTTGGAGTCGCCGGGGTTGGTGATCTGAACGCGACGCAGCATCTGACGTGCAAGCACCTCGATGTGCTTGTCGTTCAGGTCGACGCCTTGGCTGGTGTAGACGTCCTTGACGCTCTCGACGAAGGTGTGCATCGTCGACTCGATGTCGGTCAGCTTGCGCAGGTTGCGGAAGTTAACGAAGCCCTTGGTGATCTGGTCGCCGGCGCGAACCTCGCAGCCGTCCTCGATCTCGGGCATGAAGCGCACCGAAGCGGGGACGCGACGCTCGTCGAGGACACGGGTGTGATCCTCGGAGTCGGTGAGCGTCAGCACGTACTCGGACTTCTCGGGCTTAATCGAGAGGTGGCCGGAGTACGGAGCCAGCTCGGCCTCGCGACCCAGGATCTTCTCGTTGACGTTGCCGACGATATCGAACATACGGCTGACCGTAGGCAGACCCTGCGTAATATCGTCGACGCCAGCGACGCCGCCGGAGTGAATGGTACGCATCGTAAGCTGCGTACCGGGCTCGCCGATGGACTGGGCGGCAATAATGCCGACCGCGGTACCGATGGCGACCGGACGACGGGTAGAAAGATCCCAGCCGTAGCACTTCTGGCACACGCCGTACTTGGAGCGGCAGGTGAGCAGCGCGCGAAGCTTGACCTTCTTAAGGCCGGCATCGACCATCTTCTGGATGTCAGCGACCTTCTCGATGTAGCCGTCCTGCTCAAAGAGCACGGTGCCATCGGGAGCCACGACGTCCTCAATGAAGCAACGGCCGACGAGGTCGGTGTTGAGGTCGGTGGTGCCGGGGATGATGAGGTTGTAGGTGACGCCCTCGTGCGTACCGCAGTCCTCCTCGCGGACGATGACGTCCTGGGCCACGTCGACCAGACGACGGGTCAGGTAACCAGAGTCCGAGGTGTGGGATGCGGTATCGACCAGGCCCTTACGGGCGCCGTAGGTCGAAATGAAGTACTCGAGCGGCAGCAGGCCCTCGCGGAAGTTCGCCTTAATGGGAAGGTCGATCGTCTCGCCGGACATGTCTGCCATCAGGCCACGCATGCCGCCGAGCTGACGCAGCTGGGTCTTAGAACCACGGGCGCCGGAGTCGGCCATCATGTAGAGCGGGTTCTCCTCGTCGAACAAGTCGAGCATGAGCGCTGCGACCTTGTCGGTACAAGCGGTCCACTCGTTAACGACTTCGATGTGGCGCTCCGTCTCGTTGATGAAGCCCTCCTCGAAGTACTCGTTGATCTGGTCGACGTTGGCCTGGGCGCGATCGAGCAGCTCCTGCTTCTCGGCAGGGATGAGAGCGTCCCACACCGAGATGGTGAGGCCGGCGCGGGTAGCGTAGTGGAAGCCGGAGTACTTGATGGCGTCGAGGATCGGGCCGACCTTGGCCTCGGGATAGCGATCGCAGCAGTCCGCAACCAGCTTGGCCACGTCGCCCTTGACCATCTTGTAGTTCATGAACTCGTAGTCTTCGGGCAGGCACTGGCGGTTGAAGATGATGCGGCCGATAGAGGTCTCGAAGCGCGCGGTCTTGTTGCCGGTGACGTCGTAGTCGACAAACTCGTTCTTGCCGTTCTTGACGCGGAAGATACGGGTGCCGTCCTCGTTGATGACATTGGCGTCGGCAGCGGACACGCGGACCTGAATCTTGGCCTGCATGTCGACCTCGGAGCGGCAGTCATAGGCGTGCAGCGCGTCGTCGAAGCTGGCGAACACGTGGTTCTCGCCCGGCAGACCGTCGCGGACCTGGGTCAGGTAGTACACACCGATGATCATGTCCTGCGAGGGGATGTTAACCGGCTTGCCGGATGCCGGCGAGCGCAGGTTGTTCGCAGAGAGCATAAGCACGCGAGCCTCGGCCTGAGCCTGGCTGGACAGCGGCACATGGACAGACATCTGGTCGCCGTCGAAGTCGGCGTTGAAGGGCGAGCAGACCAGCGGATGCAGGTGGATAGCCTTGCCCTCGACCAGCACCGGCTCAAAGGCCTGGATGGACAGACGGTGCAGGGTCGGTGCACGGTTGAGCAGCACGACGCGGCCGTCGATGACCTCTTCGAGGATATCCCACACAAAGGTGGCACCGCGGTCGATAGCGCGCTTGGCGCCCTTGATGTTCTCGACCTTGCCAAGCTCGACCAGGCGCTTCATGACGAAGGGCTTGAAGAGCTCCAGCGCCATGGTCTTGGGCAGACCGCACTGGTGCAGCAGCAGCTTGGGGTCGGTAACGATTACCGAACGGCCAGAGTAGTCAACACGCTTGCCCAGCAGGTTCTGACGGAAACGACCCTGCTTGCCCTTGAGGGCCTCGGCGAGCGACTTGAGCGGGCGACCGCCACGGCCAGAGACCGGGCGACCACGACGGCCGTTGTCGAACAGGGCGTCCACGGACTCCTGGAGCATGCGCTTCTCGTTGTTCACAATGATCGCGGGGGCGTCCAGGTCGAGGAGGCGCTTGAGTCGGTTGTTACGGTTGATCACGCGACGGTACAGGTCGTTGAGGTCGGACGCGGCGAAGCGGCCGCCGTCGAGCTGGACCATCGGGCGCAGATCGGGCGGAATGACCGGGATGACGTCCAGGATCATGTTCGCGGGGCTGTTGCCACCCTTCAGGAAGGCGTCAACGACCTCGAGGCGCTTAACGGCCTTCTCGCGCTTCTGCTTCTGGGAGTCCTCGTCGGCGATGATGGCCTTGAGCTTCTCGGCCTCGGAAGGAAGGTCGATGGCAGCGAGCAGGTCGCGGACGGCCTCGGCACCCATGCCACCCTTAAAGTACATGGAGTAGTAGCGGGTCATCTCGCGGAACAGCGGCTCATCGGAGATGAGGTCGCGCTCGGTGAGCTTCATGAAGGCGTTGAAGGCGTCCGTGCGGAGCTGCTTCTCGTCCTTGCACTCTTCCTCAATGTCGACGATGCCAGAGGCGATCTCCTCGGGGGTCAGCGGCTCCTCGTCGGAGAACTCGTCAAAGTTCTCGGGGTCGCCCTGCTCCTTGAGGGACTCAATCTGGCGGGCGCACTCGGCATCGATCTCTTCCAGATCGGCGGCGAGCTCCTCGCGCAGGTCGTCAGCGTCGGCCTCGCGAGCCTCGTAGTCAACCTCGGTGATGATGTAGCTGGCAAAGTACAGAACCTTCTCGAGGTCCTTGGACTTGATGTCGAGCATACGGCTCATCGGGAAGCTCGTGGGGCTCTTGAAGTACCAGATGTGGGACACGGGAGCGGCGAGCTCGATGTGGCCCATGCGGTCGCGACGCACCTTGGCCGAGGTGACCTCGACGCCGCAGCGCTCGCAGACGATGCCCTTAAAGCGGATGCCCTTGTACTTGCCGCAGGAGCACTCCCAGTCCTTGGCGGGACCGAAGATCTTCTCGCAGAACAGGCCGTCCTTCTCGGGCTTGAGGGTACGGTAATTGATGGTCTCCGGCTTCTTGACCTCGCCGTGCGACCAGGAACGGATCTGGTCGGCGGAGGCAAGGGAGATCTTTACCGAGTCAAAATCAGTAGCTTCGAAATCTGCCACAGTCAACTACTCCTTATCAGTGGTCGTGGCGGCGACAGCCTCGGGTGCCTCGGCGGTCTCGGCATCCTCGGCCTCGACGTCGGCGTCAACGCCGGCGAGCGCAGCCAGGTCGTCGAGAGCAGAGGTCTCCTCGGCGGTCACAGGGGCGGAGGCGTCCTCGTCAGCATCGTGCATGGGCTCGATGTCCAGTGCGAGGGAGCGGATCTCCTTGACGAGAACCTTGAAGGACTCGGGGATACCCGGGACCGGAACATTCTCGCCCTTGACGATGGACTCGTAGGTCTTGACGCGGCCCACGGTATCGTCGGACTTGACGGTCAGGATCTCCTGCAGGACGTTGGAAGCACCGTATGCGTACAGTGCCCAAACTTCCATCTCGCCGAAGCGCTGGCCGCCGAACTGGGCCTTGCCGCCCAGAGGCTGCTGGGTAACCAGACTGTAAGGGCCGGTCGAACGGGCGTGGATCTTGTCGTCGACCATGTGGCCGAGCTTGAGGATGTAGGACGTACCCACGGTAATGGGCTCGCGGAACTCCTCGCCGGTGCGGCCGTCGAACAGACGGGTCTTGCCGCGCTCGTCAAGCTGGGTGACGAACTCGGGGCGCATGTGATCGCCAAAGGCAGCGGTGGCCTTGTTGAGCATGTTCTTGTTGGCACGACGGATGACCTCGGCGATCTCGTCCTCCTTGGCGCCGTCGAAGACGGGCGTCGCGGTGAAGAACGGACCAGGGACGTACTTGTCGGAGTCGGCCTGCTCGGTATCCCAACCGCAGGCAGCAGCCCAGCCAAGGTGGCACTCGAGCAGCTGGCCGACGTTCATACGCGAAGGAACGCCCAGCGGGTTGAGGATAACGTCGATCGGGGTACCGTCAGCCATGTAGGGCATGTCCTCGACCGGCAGAACGTTACAAATAACACCCTTGTTGCCGTGGCGGCCGGCGATCTTATCGCCCTGCTGGATCTTACGACGCTGGGCGACGTAGACGCGCACCTGCTCGTTGACGCCGGGGGCCAGGTCGTCGCCGTTCTCGCGGCTAAAGCGGACGACGTCGATAACGCGGCCGTAAGCGCCGTGAGGCATCTTAAGGGAAGTGTCGCGAACGTCGTGAGCCTTGGCACCGAAGATGGCGCGCAGCAGGCGCTCCTCGGCGGTCAGAGCGCTCTCGCCCTTAGGCGTGACCTTGCCGACCAGGATGTCGCCAGGGCCGACCTCGGCGCCGATGCGGATGATGCCGTCCTCGTCGAGGTTGGCAAGCATGTCCTCGGAGAGGTTCGGGATCTCGCGGGTAATCTCCTCGGGGCCGAGCTTGGTGTCGCGGGCGTCGATCTCGTGGCGGGTGATGTTGATGGTCGTCAGCAGGTCCTCGGCCACCAGGCGCTCGGACACGACGATACCGTCCTCGTAGTTGAAGCCTTCCCACGGCATGTAGGCCACGGTGAGGTTCTGGCCCAGTGCGAGCTCGCCGTGATCGGTCGAAGGACCGTCAGCCAGAGGCTCGCCCTGCTCAACGGTGTCACCGACGCGCACGAGCGGACGGTGGTTGATGCAGGTGGACTGGTTGGAGCGCTGGTACTTGGCCAGGTGATACTCGTCCATGCCGCCGGCATGCTTGACGATAATCTTGGCGGCGTCGGCAAAGATAACCTCGCCGGCGTTCTTGGCCAGGGTGACCTCGCCGGAGTCCAGAGCGGCGCGACGCTCCATGCCGGTACCGACATAGGGAGCGGCGGGGTGAACCAGCGGCACGGCCTGACGCTGCATGTTAGCGCCCATCAGCGTACGCTTGGCGTCGTCGTGCTCAAGGAACGGAATCAGTGTGGCTGCGACGGAGAGCATCTGACGCGGCGAGACGTCCATGTAGTCGACGTCCTCGACGGGCACGTCGGCGGGAGCGCCGAAGGAGCCGTCGAAGTCGCGGGTACGGGCGATCACGGTGTGCGGGCGGACAAGCTTGCCCTCGGCATCGGTCGTGATGAACTCGTTGGTCTTGGGATCGAGCGGCGTGTTGGCCGGCGCGATGACGTGCTTCTCTTCCTCGTCAGCGGTCATCCAGTCGATCTGGTCGGTGGCAACGCCGTTCTCGACGCGACGGAACGGGGCCTCGATGAAGCCGTACTCGTTGACGCGGGCGTAGAGTGCGAGCGAGCCGATCAGGCCGATGTTGGGGCCTTCGGGGGTCTCGATCGGGCACATGCGGCTGTAGTGCGAGTTGTGAACGTCGCGGACGGCCGTCGGCACGTTGGTGCGGCGGCTGGAGCCCGACTTGTGGCCGGCAAGACCGCCAGGGCCGAGTGCGGACAGACGACGCTTGTGGGTCAGACCGGTCAGGGGGTTCGCCTGGTCCATGAACTGCGAGAGCTGCGAGGAACCGAAGAACTCCTTGATGGAGGCCACGATCGGGCGGATGTTGATGAGCGACTGCGGGGTGATCTCGTCGATGTCCTGGGAGCTCATGCGCTCACGGACGACGCGCTCCATACGGCTCATGCCGATACGGAACTGGTTGGCGACGAGCTCGCCAACGGTGCGGATACGGCGGTTGCCAAAGTGGTCGATGTCGTCGACCTTGAAGCCCTGCTCGCCGGCAGCGAGGGACAGCAGGTAGCGCAGCGTTGCGACGATATCCTCGTCGGTGAGCACCGTGACCTCTTCCTCGGTGGTGAGGTTGAGCTTCTTGTTGACCTTGTAACGACCGACGCGGGCCAGATCGTAGCGCTGCGGGTTAAAGAGCAGGCCCTCGAGCAGGCTGCGGGAAGCGTCCACGGTGGGAGGCTCGCCCGGGCGCAGGCGACGGTAGATCTCGATGAGGGCGTCCTCGCGGGTGAGGGCGGTGTCGCGCTCCAGGGTGCGCTTGATCACATCGGAGTTGCCGAGCAGCTCGATGATGTCGTCGTTGGTGACGGCGATGCCAAGGGCGCGCAGGAACATCGTGGCGCTCTGCTTGCGCTTACGGTCGATGGAGACCATGAGCTGGTCGCGCTTGTCGACCTCAAACTCAAGCCAGGCACCGCGGGACGGGATGATCTGGGCCTTGTAGATCTGCTTGCCCGAATCCATCTCGGAGCTGTAGTACACGCCCGGGGAGCGGACGAGCTGCGAGACGACGATACGCTCGGTACCGTTGATGATGAAGGTGCCCTGATCGGTCATCATGGGGAAGTCGCCCATGAAGACGAGCTGCTCCTTGATCTCGCCGGTCTCCTTGTTGGTGAGACGGACGTCGGTCAGAAGCGGAGCCTGATAGGTCATATCCTTCTCGCGGCACTCCTCGACGGTGTGCGCGGGGTCGCCAAACTGATGCTCGCCGAAGGTAACCTCGAGAACATGGTTCTGGCTCTGGATGGGGCTGGATTCCTTGAACGCCTCACGAAGGCCCTCGTCCTTAAAACGCTCAAAGGATTCCCTTTGAACAGAGATAAGGTTGGGGAGCTCCATGGCCTCCGGGATTTTCCCGAAGCTGACGCGCTTGCGCTCAGTGGCAGTGTATGCGTAGGTCACCAGGTTTTTCCTCCTTCACGGAAATGCTCGGTGGGTTGGCGAGGCATGGCTTCGCCAGTTATCGCAACCTAATAGTTTATCAGGTACCGACCGTTGGGCAAGAAAAGCCTTGACGCGATTGAGTTTTTGGAGTAGCAAAGTTTTGCGACAGAAAACACGCAGGTAGATGTATGTATATCGAACATCTGTTCATATATTTTCTGTGAACAGAGGGCCGGCAATCGCAGCTCTTATAAAAAACGGGCACGAACCGAGGTCCGCGCCCGTAAATGTCGATGCCCGAAGGCTTACTTGCGCATCAATCCGCCGCGCTCGTCGATGGCATCCCAGAAGGCATCGGCAAAGCGGGGGTCGCTTGCAGCCATGAGGGCGTTGGTGGCCATCCAGCCAGAGGGAGTACCGGTGTCGTAGCCCGACAGCGGGTCGATGACGACGGCGTACATGGCCTCGCGGTCGAGCGAACGGGCCATGGCGTCGGTGAGCTGGATCTCGCCGCCCTTGCCGGCCTGCTGATCTGCCAGCAGGTCCATGACCAGCGGGCTCAGCAGGTAGCGACCGACGATGTACAGGTTGGACGGAGCCGCCTCGGGAGCGGGCTTCTCAACCAGACCGCCGATGCGCCAGACAGCACCGGGCTCGGCATCGGCAACGTCCTCGGCGCCCTCGAGCGAACCGACGCGCTCGCCGGCGATAACGCCGTAGCGGCTGACTTCCTCGGGCGAGCAAGCGGCGACGGCGATAACCGAAGCGCCACCGTGCTCCTTGGAAACGGCGAGCATCTTGTCGCAGATGTCGCGGTTAGGCACAACGTAGTCGCCCAGAAGAACCAGGAAGTTCTCCCCTGCCACGGCGTCGGCAGCAGAGCGGATAGCATGGCCGAGGCCCTTGGGCTCGTACTGATAACGGAAGTCGACCGGCATACCGCCAGCGTGGGCGACGGCATCGGCATAGGCGTTCTTGCCGCGCTCGCGCAGCAGGTTCTCGAGCGAACGGTCGGGCTGGAAGTAGTTCAGCAGCTCGGGCTTGCCGGGAGAAGTAACGATGATGGCATCGTCGACCTCCTCGGGCTCGAGCGCCTCCTCGACGACGTACTGAATGACGGGCTTGTCGAGCACCGGCAGCATCTCTTTGGGCGTGCACTTGGTGCCAGGCAGAAAACGCGTGCCAAGACCGGCGGCGGGGATGATTGCCTTCATGTTATTCAAAGATCCTTTCGCAGGCGCAAAAGCGCCCCATGCGTGCGGCACACAGCCGCAGACCAAATTGCGATACCCAAGCATCTTACCGCTGGAACTATATGTCGCTACAAGGCGGAGACAATTCTTCAGCAGGTCAACGCAAATTATTGCTCGAATGGTGCAATTTTATTGCCCAACGGCAGGGCACCCGATACGACGCAAATCACAGAACATGGCAGTTTGAGCAACCGATGCCGAGGGACCGAAAAACAAAAAAGACGGGGCTCGCAATGCGGACCCCGTCTGCAAAGAAATCTGGCGAGAAAGCCTGATTACTTGAGGGTGACAGCAGCGCCAGCAGCCTCGAGCTTCTCCTTGGCAGCCTCGGCGTCCTCCTTCTTGGCACCCTCGAGAACAGCCTTGGGAGCGCCCTCGACGACCTCCTTGGCCTCCTTCAGGCCAAGGTTGGTGAGCTCACGGACGGCCTTGATGACCTGGATCTTGTTGTCGCCGAAGCCCTCGAGCACGACGTCAAACTCGGTCTTCTCCTCGGCCTCAGCAGCGCCAGCAGCGGGAGCGGCGACAACAGCGGCAGGAGCAGCGGCGGAAACGCCGAAGGTGTCCTCGATAGCCTTAACGAGCTCGGAAGCCTCGAGAAGGGTCATTTCCTTAAGAGCATCGATGATCTCATCGGTGGTAAGCTTAGCCATTTCTAAGTCCTTTCGGTTTCCGTGCGGATGCACGGAGATCAGTTAAAACACGGCGCGAATGCGCCAGGGGTGCGGCGTTGCCGCCGCGGGTGAAAACAGCAACTAGGCTGCCTTCTGCTCGGAGACCTGCTGAATCGAACGAGCGAGACCAGAGGAAACGCCGTTGACGCAGACAGCGATGTCGCGAGCGAAACCGGAGATGAGACCGGCGATCTGGCCGAGAAGCTGATCCTTGGTGGGCAGCTCGGCGATAGCCTTAACATCATCAGCGGAAACGGCCTTGCCGTCGGAGATACCGCCCTTGATCTCAAGGACGCCCTTGGACTTAGCAGAGAAGTCCTTAAGGGCCTTAGCGGCCTCGACCGGCTCGGACTCGTAGAACACATAAGCGACGGGGCCGGCGAGGATCTCGTCGAGCTCGGGCTGCTCCTGGTTCTTGAGAGCGATCTTGACCAGGTTGTTCTTGTAGACCTTCATCTCGGCGCCGCACTCGCGAAGCTGATGACGCAGCTCCTGAGCCTGCTTAACCGTCAGACCGTTGTAGTTGACGACGAACAGACCGGCGTTCTCGGCGATACGGGACTCGATCTCTGCAACCTTGTCGATTTTGTACTGCTGGGGCATGAATTACACCTCCTCGAATTCTTTCCGGGCACGGTCCGCCACAAGGACGTGACGGGGGCATGTCCAAAAAGAAAGCCCCCGCGCTGCATGAGCGACGGGGGCGAGAAGACATATCTACTCGACCACCTCGGCTGGCGGGAAGTCCCATTAAGCTCGCGGGCGATGCCCGTTTGCACCGGCTGTCTCTGGCAGCGGATTCGTGCGTGAACCGAAAGTATTATGGCGGGGACCCCGGCGTCGGTCAACGGGCGCGAGGATTCGTACACAAACCCTGCATACACTCCGGTCCGAGGGGCCGGAGCTGCGGTAACTTTGCTGCGAATCCTCGTGTCCGTTGAGCGACGTGCCCCACTCATAATGCTTGGGTCGGTGGGCTGATGTGTTGCATCCCTGAGGGCTAAAAGGTTGAAATGAAGGTGGACAGGCGGTGGAGGCCTTCGTCTAGGTCTTTGTCGGAGACGCAGTAGCTTAGGCGGATGTGACCTTCGGTTCCGAAGCAGTCGCCCGGGACTAGGGCTACGTTTGCCTCTTCGATGGCTTTGATGCAGAAGTCTTCGCTTGTTAGGCCGAACTTTTTGATGCTCGGGAAAGTGTAGAAGGCTCCTGCGGGCTCTACTACGTCGAGGCCCATGGCGTATAAGGCTGCGAGGACGCGTTCGCGGCGGGCTCGGTAGACTTTGAGCATGGGGGTTGGGTCGACGGTCAGGGCTCGGGCTGCGGCGTCCATTTCGAAGGAGACGGCGCTCGATACTAAGTATTGGTGAGCCTTTGCGATCTCGGCGATGACGGGGGCTGCCGCTGCGAGCCAGCCCAAGCGCCAGCCGGTCATGGCCCAGGGCTTGGAGTAGCTCTCGATGACTACCGTCTGGTCGCGCAGCTCCGGGTGGCGCTGGGCAAAGCGCTCGTAGCCATCCACATAGACCAGACGGTTGTATACGTCGTCGCAGACTACGTAGATGCCCGCCTGCTCTGCCACGCGCGCCACGGCGTCGAGCGATGCCGTGTCGAGGATGCAACCCGTGGGATTGTTGGGCGAGCAGATGACGATGGCCTTGGTCGCCGGGGTCACACAGGCGCGAAGCGCATCCTCGTCAATCTGGAATTGCGCAGGCTCCGTATCCAAAAAGACAGCCTTGGCGTGATTGGCCACGACGATGCTCTCGTACAGGCCAAAGGCCGGCGTGGGGATGATGACCTCGTCGCCGGGGTTGAGCATAGCCATAAATGTTGCCGACAGTGCCTCGGTCGCGCCGTCGGTCAGGATGACCTCGTCGGCGGAAAACGCCAGACCCGCGTCACCCATATATTCGGACAGTGCCTCGCGCAGGGCGGGGCGACCGTTGTTGGGCGGATAGTGTGTGTCGCCGCGGCCCAGTGCGGCGGTCACCTCGGCGCTAATCACATCGGGCGTGGGAAAATCGGGCTCGCCGAGCGCGAGCGCGATGCACCCCGGATGCTGGGCGGCGAGCGCGTTGATCCGGCGGATACCGGAGGGCTTGAGCGTGGCAAGCGAGGTATTCATGGGCAGACGCATGGCGTTCCTTTCGTAAGGGTTGCACTAGGATAGCGCGGCGGAGCGCCGTCATACGGTGTAACCTAAACGGAAACCAACCGGAAAGGAGGCGGCATGGAGACGACCGCACGCGGCGATGTACCAAAAACACTGCATAACATCGCGTTTGTCCGTATTCCCGAGAGCGCCGATCTTGAGTTTTTGCTCTGGGACCTGCAGGATGCCATCGCCGCCTATGCACAGCTTTCCGGCACTGTACTCCCCCACCCGGTCGATTTGGAGGCGGATGATTCCGGCAGCGTTGCCGATGGCATCGTGCTGGCCATTGAAGATGTGGCTGACGATGAGACGTTGACTGCTATCGAGCAGGCGCTTGAGCGCTTTGGCGGTACGGGAACGCGCGTCTATGCCGCGATTCGAGCCGCACAAGAGGGCACTGAGCAGGCGCGTGGGACCGCCGTTCGCCTGCACAAGGCATGTGAGCGCCATGACCAATTGTGGTGTGGCGGCGTTGCCATCTGCGCCGGCAGCGGCATCGCAGCGCTTCGCCATTCCCCGCGCATGGGACTCTTGCGGCGACCGTTTTCGGAGGCCATGGACAAGCTCGTGGGCGCCGTGCGCATGGGCTGCTCCGTCGAGCATGCACAGCGACTTGGCGGCGGCAATGCCGCCAACGTCGACGCCGACGGCATGGTTTGCGCCGAGCCAGCCGTGCCCGCGCCGATCTGGCGAGGCGTTCTGAAACGTCTGGGCGCCCACGCTCAAACAAAAATCTAAATTAAATAACAGCCCAGTCAACGGCTTCGTGCCAACGCTCGACAAGACGCTCCAGTCGCCAGGCGGCATTGGCAGGACTTGTCGAGGGCAGGACGACGGCGGGCAACCCCGTCCGATCTTGCAAGTAGCGTTTGTAGAGTCGCCCTGCCGTACCGCCGTTACAGACAACGACCTCGATCGGCGCGGCATCGGTAATGCGCTCGATATGTGCCGGCACAACGTTGCGAATGCTCGCGTCGCTCGAGCCCTTAATGTCGCAGCCCTCGATTGCATCCCACAGGGCCACGCCGCCGTTCAGCAGCATGGCCCGCTTGGCGGCAATGGAGGCATCGAGCGTCGCGGGCTCACCGCTTGCCAAAGGATCGCCCTCGTTGGGCGGCACAGGCACACCGAGGCACGCAGCCATCACACGCCAAAAGCGATTCTGAGGGTTGCCGTAATAAAAGGCATTTGCACGCGAGAGCACCGAGGGAAACGACCCCAGCACCAAAACGCGCGAGCGCTGGTCGAACACAGGCTCAAACCCATGCTCAATATGTTGATAGTCCTCGTCAGACACGGCCATGGGTTAGGCTCTCAACAGATAGCGCACCTCGTAGGGTGCAAGCTCAAGGGCACCCGTCAGCTCGACCGTGGGCGCATCGTCGGCAAGCAGGTCGACAAAGGACCCGTTGAGCTCGCCGGCGCCAAAGGCGTAAGGCTCGCCCACGGCGTTCACCGCCACGAGCACCGTCGCGTCATCACAGGCGCGCTCGAACAGCAGCTGCTTGTTCTGGATCACCACGTTGCGATAGGCACCATAGTTGAGGGCACGGGCCGCCGCGTCGTCTGCCGAGCGCAGGTGCGCGAGCTGCTTGATGAAGGCCGTCAGCTCGTTGGGCGCAGGCTCATCGAGCGCAGGTCGCAGCGCCCAGTCACCATCGGGGCCGCCCTTTTCGCCGGGAATCCCCCACTCGCTGCCATAGTAGACGCACGGAATGCCCGGCATGCCAAAGAGCATGCCATAAGCGGGGCGCAGACAGGACTTGTCGGTAAGGATGCTCGCCAGGCGCGGCACATCGTGGTTGTCGACAAACGACAGCAGATGCTTGCCGCGATAAATGCACCACGGGTCACCGCCAAACTGGCGATGCAGCGAGTGCGCGATCTCGAACATGTTGACCGAGTTAAAGCTGGAGTACAGGCCCTTGTAGCACTCGTAGTTGGTGCAGGAGTCGAGCATCTCGTCGTTGACGATCTGGTTGTAGTCGCCGTGGAGCGTCTCGCCGATCAGCACAAAGTCGGGCTTGAGCTCACGGGCAAAGGCGTGCAGGCGGCGCATAAAGTCGCGGTCGAGCATATAGGCAACGTCCAGGCGCAGGCCGTCGACGCCAAAGACGTCGGCCCAACGGCGCACGGACTCGAGCAGGTAATCGACCACGGCGGGGTTTTGCAGGTTGAGCTTCACGAGCTCAAAATGGCCTTCCCAGCCCTCGTACCAAAAACCATCGCCATAGCAGGAGTCGCCGTCAAAGCTGATGTGGAACCAATCCTTGTAGGGCGAGTCCCACTTGCGCTCCTGCACATCGCGGAAGGCCCAAAAGCCGCGACCGACGTGGTTGAAGACGGCATCGAGCACCACGCGGATGCCATGGGCGTGCAGCGTCTCGCACACGGCGGCAAAATCGGCATCCCCACCCAGGCGACGGTCGATATGGCGCAGACTGCGCGTGTCGTAGCCATGGCTGTCGGATTCGAGCGGCGGGTTAATGAGCACAGCACCGATGCCGAGCTCTTGCAGGTAGTCGGCCCATTGGGCGATCTTCATGATGGGCGCATCGGGGTTGGGCGCTGCGTTGGCAGCCTGGGCGAGCTCATCTTCGGCAACGGGCGCGGCGTTTTCGCGCGGAGCTCCGCAAAAGCCCAGCGGATAGATATGGTAGAACGTCGTCTCGTATGCCCACATAGCAACCTCCCGGTAAGCCCAACACAACGACATCCATTGTATGCCCAGCAGGGTAGCTATTTTGGGACGTGTCTTTTAGCTGCACCAGCCCCTTTCTAAGTTGCGGTGAAATACGGACTGTTTGCCGGGTTTATTGGGCTCAGCAGTCCGTATTTCACCGCAACTGATGAGGGGACGTGATTAGGCGACAAGCTTTGCGCGGCGTATGGCCAGGAACAGCACGGTGATGGCGAGGATGACGCCCACGACGGTAATCGCCCCGCCCACGAAGCCGATCCAAGCGATACCGGGACCCGAAACCACGGCGCCGCCAATTGCGGTTCCCGTGCCGATACCCAGATTGAACAGGCCCGAGAAAATCGACATGGCAACGGCCGACGAATCTGCCGGCGTGTACTTGATGAGCTCGGCCTGGAACGCCACGTTAAAGGCTGTGGAGCAGCAGCCCCATAGCGCGCAGACGGCAAGCACTGCCACGAGTGACGATGCGACCGGACCCATGAGCAGCAGAGCCACCGGCACGCCGGAGAGCGTGATAGCCAAGAACGGGAAGCGATGCCCATCGAACAGGCGGCCAAACAGCCAGCTTCCGAGCAGACCGGAGCAGCCAAACGCCGTCAGCGTCATGGTAATAGCGCTTGCGTCGACGTGCGCGACCTGCGCCAGGAACGGCTCGATATAGCTGTAACCCGCATAATAGCCGGTTGCCATGAACACCGTGACCGCATAAAGCGCGATGAGGAATGGATTCTTGAGCAGCTCGGGCAGCTGCTTAACGGTAAAGCGCTCGCCCACCGGCATGGCCGGGAACACCGCGGCCTGGTACACCACCGCGGCGGCAGAGAAGGCACCGACCACGGCAAACGTCATGCGCCAGCCCACAGCTAGTCCGATGGCGCGGCCGATCGGCAGGCCAAAGATCTGCGCGATGGACGAGCCCGTGGCGATTATGCTGATGGCGAGCGCCCCGTGGCGACTGTCGACCAGGCGCGAGGCCATGATTGAAGCGACTGACCAGAACACGGCATGCGCGCAGGCGACCACCAGACGCGCGCAAACCAAAATAGGATAGGTGGGCGCCACAGCGGACAGGAACTGGCCGAGCGAAAACACGGCCAAAACGCCCAACAGCATCCGCTTGAACTCAAAGCGCGAGGCAAACACCATAAGCGGCAGCGACAGCAGCATGACGCCCCAGGCATAGACCGAAATCATGATGCCTGCCTGGGCCTCGGTGAGCGAGAACGACGCGGCGATATCAGTCAGAAGGCCGATGGGCATGAACTCTGATGTGTTGAACACGAACGAACAGCAGGCGAGCCCGATAAGCGGGAGCCACTGCTTGAGCGAGATACCATCTTGTCTTGCCTGGGTCATGTAGGAAACCTCTCCGATTGTCATGGGCGGTGGGCGATTATATAGCAACGGCCCCGCATCCGTCAGTACAGATGCGGGACCGCAATCAACTCAATACACAGAGGTTGCGCCGTCAATAAATAGCTAAGCCAACCCCAACAATATGCCCGCCGAATGCACGACAAACGCCACGATCCAGGCGACCGTCACCTGAAACGCGAACACGGCAACGGCATAGCGCGCACCCAGCTCGCTCTTGACGGCACCGATGGCCGCCACGCAGGGCGGGTACAGCAGCGTAAAGACCAGGAACACGTAAGCGGTAAACGGCGAAAACATGGTCGACAGTGCCGCGGGCGAGGTCGCGCCCAAAAGCACCGTGAGGGTCGAGATGACACTCTCCTTGGCGATAAGGCCGGTGACGAGCGCCGTGGATGCTCGCCAATCGCCAAACCCAAGCGGCGCCAGCGCCGGCGCGATGATGCTGCCGAGACCCGCAAGCAGGCTTTGCGACTGATCGGCGACCACATTAAAGCGGATGTCGAACGTCTGAAGGAACCAAATGACCACCGTAGCGGCAAAGATAATGGTGAAGGCCTTGGTGATGAAGTCCTTGGCCTTATCCCATGCCAGCATCACCGTCGTCTTAACGCTCGGCAGGCGGTAATTGGGGAGCTCCATGATAAACGGCACCGGGTCGCCCTTAAATGCCGTGCGGTTGAGCACCAAAGCCGCTATGCATCCGACCGCAATGCCAATCAGATAGAGCGAGACCATGGCGGGAACTGTCGCCTGCGGGAAAAACGCCCCGCACAGCAGACCGTAGACCGGCAACTTGGCCGAACAGCTCATGAACGGCGTGAGCATGACCGTCATCTTGCGGTCGTGCTCGGATGGGAGCGTACGGGTCGACATGATAGCCGGCACGGTGCAGCCAAAACCGACGAGCATGGGCACAAAGCTGCGGCCCGACAGGCCAAAGCGACGCAATACCTTATCCATGACAAAGGCCACGCGCGCCATGTAGCCCGAGTCTTCCAGAATGGAGAGGAACAAGAAGAGCACGACGATGATCGGCAGGAAGGTCAGCACGCTGCCCACGCCCGTGAGAACACCGTCGACGGCCAGCGAGCGCACCACGTCGTTGGTGCCGAACGCCTTGAGACCCGCATCGGCCGAGGCGATGATGGCAGCGATGCCGTCCTCCATAAGTCCCTGCAACGCCGCGCCGATCACGCCAAACGTCAGCCAAAAGACGAGGCCCATGATCACCAGGAACGCCGGAATGGCTGTGTAACGACCTGTCAGGATGCGGTCAATCTTGACGGAGCGCACGTGCTCGCGGCTCTCGTGCGGCTTTACGACGCAGCGCCCGCACACGTCGCCGATAAAGCCGAAGCGCATGTCGGCCAGCGCAGATAGACGGTCGGTGCCGGCCTCGCCCTCCATCTGGGTAATGATGTGCTCGATGGCGTCAAGCTCGTTGCGATCCAAGTGAAGCGCCTCGGTCACCAGCTCGTCGCCCTCAACCAGCTTGGTCGCCGCAAAACGCACGGGAATGTGCGCCGTCGCGGCATGGTCCTCGATCAGGTTGGCAATGCCGTGGATGCAGCGATGCAGTGCACCGCCGTCTGGACCATCGGGCGCACAGAAGTCCAGGCGACCGGGGCGCTCACGGAACCGCGCCACGTGCAAGGCATGATCCACCAGCTCGCCGATACCCTCGTTGCGGGCAGCGCTAATGGGGACAACGGGCACGCCCAACAGGCTCTCGAGCAGGTTGACGTCCACGGCGCCGCCGTTGGCCGTCACCTCGTCCATCATGTTGAGCGCGATGACCATGGGACGATCGAGCTCCATAAGCTGCAGCGTCAGGTACAGGTTACGCTCGATGTTGGTGGCGTCGATGATGTCGATGATGGCGTCGGGGTCTTCGTCCAAGATGAATTGGCGGCTGACGATTTCTTCGCCCGTGTACGGCGACAACGAGTAAATACCGGGCAAGTCGGTAACGCTCGCCTCGGGGTGGTTACGGATAGTGCCGTCCTTGCGGTCGACCGTCACGCCGGGAAAGTTACCGACATGCTGGTTGGAGCCCGTCAGCTGGTTGAATAACGTGGTCTTGCCGCAGTTTTGGTTGCCGGCGAGGGCAAAGTGCAGCGGCGCGCCCTCGGGCACGGCCGTCTTTGCCGCACGGGGCGAATACGTCCCCTCGCCCAGGGCCGGATGCTCCGTCGTGCCGATTGCGGCGTTAGCGCGCGGACCCGTATCGGTGTCGTGAATACCCACAAGCTCGATGCGAGCGGCATCGTCCTTGCGCAGTGTCAACTCGTAGCCACGCAGGCGGATCTCGAGCGGGTCGCCCATGGGGGCGTACTTCATCATGGTGACTTCGGTGCCCGGCGTTAGGCCCATGTCCAAAATATGCTGTCGGAGTGCCTGATCGTCCGATGCCACCGATGCGACAACGGCGTCCTTTCCAATCTCGAGTGTATCGAGCTTCACGCGCTCATCCTTTCGTTAGACGCGGTTAACCGTTTACCGGGGCTAACCAACTCGTAACGACAAATGATAGCGCTCTGAACTATTTTATAAAGTCAAATACCGATGTTTACCTGCGCAAACTTTATGCGGTGCGCCCCGAAAGCTCTTTGCGCATACCGCTCAGCGAGATCGAAATGGAACCCGACCGCGCGGTAGCAGTGAGTCGATCACCCTCAACCGACCCCGTGCATGTAAAGGGCGCCTTGCCCATCAAGACGTGGGAGATAGTACCCGAGAGCTCAAAGAAATCGCACTCAGCGCGGGCACCCGAGAGAGCGATATTGAGACCCCTGACGTTTAGTACTGCCCTGAGTGCGCCGTTCACCCCATGTGAAAACGTCACCTCGCCGCGCTTGCTCCCCACCGGCGTCTGGGCCAAAACCACATACGTACCCTCAAGCATGGCTCCTCCTCTAAGCAGACTTTTTGAAACGGGCAAGTAGTCTACTTTTACATATGGCGCTCCAGGAAACGGAAGGCCAGGCGGATCCAAGGACGGACTGCCACCTGCTTGTCCTCGTTGTCGACCGCGGTGTTGGCGTTGCCGAGCGAAAGGCCGTGACCGCCCTGGTCAAAGACGTGCATCTCGCAAGCGACGCCCTCCTCGGCCATGCGCTGCGCAAACGGATAGACCTGTGCGATCGGCGCTGTCTTGTCGTCGGACACGCCCCACACAAAGGTCGGCGGCATCTGGCGCGAAACATGCGTGGTAGGGCAAATGTCGGTCAGGTGCTCATCGGTCGCCTCGCCGCCCGTCACCATCGACAGATAGTCGTTGAGCAAATCGCGCCCTGTCTTGCCACCCGTCTTGGGCACGCGCAGGTCGATGCGCGGGTCACGCGTCTGCATATCGCGCACATAGGCAAGGTCGAGCAACGGATAGCCCAGCACCACGGCGTCGGGACGAATGTCGTCCGGACGCGCCCCGGCAAGTGCCGCGAAGGGGCCGGTCTTCCACTGCGTTGCCAGCGAGGCGCAAATCATGCCGCCAGCAGAAAAGCCCACGACGCACACGCGCTTGGGATCGACATGCCACTCGTCGGCATTCGCACGCACCGTGGCGACCATCTTGGCAAGATCTGCCTGGGGGTGCGGAAAGCTCACGTCACCCGTAGAACTTGTGACATAGTTGAGCACAAAGGCCTGGTAACCGTGATCCAAAAACGCAAACGCCACGGGATCCTGCTCATGCGGAGCGATATGCGTAAACGAACCTCCGCCGCAGATAATCACGGCAGGGCGGCGGCCATTCGGTTTATCGGGCAGCGGTTCGGCACCCAAATACGTAAACGTCGCCGGATATTCCTCGGTCGGCTCCTCGCCCCACAGTGCATGGTTCTCGACAATCATATGTGCTCCCTTCGCGCAAATTAAGCGCCATTGTTTTTCGCCTTCAAGCGTACCCCACTTGAACCCGTGACGCAGAAACACGCCAGCAATAAGTTTCCCTTCAACTGATATATCACATAATCCCAGCTCAGAGGTATCGCTGAGCAGCGTAGAATAGGGGGTGTTGACCAAGCCGCGAAACAGATATGAAACGTTTCCGGCAAACCAAACGCGCGATATGCGCCTATTTAAGTTGGAGGCAACTATGGGTCTGCTCGATTCGCTTAAGTCCACCTTCACCTCGACCGGCGAGGCGCCCGTTCCGCCCGCAGCAAGCTTCGCCACCCGCGAAGGCGTCATCTATGCCCCCGTCAACGGCGTGCTCGTCAGCCTGGACGAGGTTCCCGACGAGACGATCGCCTCGGGCATGCTTGGCCAGGGCTATGGCATCGAGCCCATTACCGGCACCATCTATGCGCCCGCCAACGGCCGCATCGGCGCCACCACTGTCACCAACCACTCCATCGGCATGATTACCGAGGACGGTCTGCGCGTATTCATCCATGTTGGCCTGGGCACCGTGGAAATGAACGGCAAGGGTTTTGCCCGCTTTGTCGAGATGGGCGATGTGGTCAAGGCCGGCCAGCCGCTCATCAGCTTCGATCGCGAGGCCATCAAGGCCGCCGGCCACGAGGACATCGTGACCGTCATCGTCTCCGAGCTCGATCGTCTTAAGAGCATCGACCATGTCGGCGAGTCTGGAACGCTTATCGGCGGCAACCCGCTCGTCAAGCTTGGCGACCCGCTGCTGGTTGTAAGAATCCGGATACAGATTCGGTGTGTTCAGCAATATGCTATTCCAGACTGAAAAATCTGATTACTGGAAGTGAGGATTACATTCCTAAAAGAGCCGGACATCTTAACGAAGAAACTCAGTATGTTCTTGAAAAATGTGGTGTAAAGCCTCCGGCATATATTAAAGATGTTAGACCTCAGGTAAGAGATATTGATGTCAGGAAGATAAGTGGAATATCGGAAGAACTTTCAGTAAGAAATGCGTGGAAATTAATGAAAGAAAGAGGTGTTGAGACACTTCCTATCATTGAAGATGATAAGCTGAAAGGACTTGTTACAATCAGTGATGTTGCTAAGTCATATTTTGAAATGTATGATAGTGATATATTATCTGTTTCAAGCACAAGTCTAAGTAATATTGTGGATACCCTTAAGGGCGAAGTTATAACCGGTGATATAGATAAGCATTTTAATAAGGGAAAGATGATTATTGCTGCCGCCAATCCTGATATGATGGAAAATATGATTGAAGAGGGTGATTTTGTAATTCTTGGCAACAGATATGAGTCACAATTATGTGCTATTGAGATGGAGGCGGGATGTCTTATAATATGTGAGGGTGCAAAGGTATCAAGCACAATAACCAAGATAGCTGCACAGCATAATTGTGTTATAATATCGACAGCGTATGATACATATACAGTTGCCAGCCTTATTAATCAGGCTATT
>OGXQ01000809.1_pt1 | contig 24469 bp, 16 predicted proteins | sample 1576291 | NCBI WGS metagenome assembly OGXQ01 (sample SAMEA3541575, study PRJEB24748) | human gut metagenome | biome: human gut; feature: human-associated habitat; material: faeces | place: China | collected 2012 | reverse complement strand
AAGATAAATTCCCGTTCGGACAGTTTTGATGTAGTAGTTATTATCCGGGGCGGTGTGCTTGTGACAACGGTGGCATGGTTTACCGTAAAAGATACGGCAAGTATTAATTCTCAGGTGTTTTCGCTTGAGTCAAGTGCGGCTCTCCGTGTCAATGACGGTCAAGAAGATCTTTCAAACCACCTTGTTGTTAAAGACTTTAAGCTTGAAGAGGCTTCAAGCGTTGACGGAAGGAATATGTTCTTCCCGTCAGAGGGCAACTTTAAGGATTCAACATCTGTCATGAAATTCCGTGAAGGAACTGCGGGCGACAGGAATAGAACATATGTATATAAGGACTTTAAGCTTAATGCCGATTCAGATATGACAAATGTTTATATCAAAGGTTATAATATTACAATTACTTCGGCAGACGGTACAGTTCTCGGTAAGTTTGACGGCTCAACCGAGATTATTCGTAACGGTGAAGGCGTTCCTGTCGATCAGAAGGTCTATGATCCTTGTCCGTTAAGACTTGCGTTTATTACCGACAGCAGTAAAACTCCTGTTGTAATTGATCCAAGTGCTCTTATTGACGAGCATGCTAAAAATTATAATGCAGTAAGCTCAACAAATGCGGACGGCTCTCCTGCTACTAAGCTTTCATCATGCAAGACATTTTCTGATTTCTATTTCTATTCAGGCGAAAGCTTGTTCACGCTTTTAGGTCAGAAACCTCTTGATGTAACATTGGTGGCGTGGTTTGAGGGTGCGTATGAAGATCAGTCTGTTTATGATAAGTATGCAGGTGCATCGGTTACAATTGATGTTGAACTCGAAAGTAACTACAATGATATGGAGGCTATCACCTTTATTGATAAAACAAGAGGCGATAAGGGCGAAAATACTCCGTGGATTAAAACAGATGATTGTATAGTTACCATGCAGTATAAAGATACTGATGCAACTCAGAAAACTGTCGTTATGAAATATCTTGGTCCGGTAGGCGGATATAACACATGGACAGCTGCGTTGCCAAAAGGTGTAACAACAGATATAAGCTTTTTCAGATTCAGTACAACGAATAATATAATCTATAACTCATGGCACACCAAGGATAATGTGAACGGCGAATTGAGCGATACGGCACAATATTGGATAGATAATAACGAAGATTTGTATCCGTTACAGGAAAGCAGAATTGTAAACGGTAACCGCAGCCTTGTTTATACTGCCAAGAGAGGTAACGGTTATGGTAAAACCGACAGTACTTTTGAAAGACTGTCCCCTTGTATCGGATACTGGGATTATAGTCCGGGCGGCTCAACTGTTGAAACAACAACACCTTCAACCACAACTCCGACAAGCGGAGGAGGATCTTCTGAAGATCTAAAAATAAATACAGGTGTATATCTCGACATTCCGGGTAATAAACAGTGGCTCAGAAATTATCTTACAAGAGGAGAGTATCAACCTTATGTAGTTTATAAATATGAAGGCAAAGAAACAAACCATTTGATGCAGTTTAATTCTGACGGTTCAAGATGTACCCTTGATAATTGCATCGCGCCAAGAGGCTCACGAGTTATCGGATTTAAGTTTGTGAACGAGAAAGGTAATCACACTCTGCTTATTCCGGCAAAGAATGAATATATATTCTCCACACCGTTCAATGTTTCTTATGAAGTAACCAACGATGATACCGCAACGTATCATTAATAATGCAAAATATAAAAAGGAGGTGTCACAATGAAAGAGAGATTTGCTCTTTTGGCGGCTTATTTTAAAGAAAAGTTTGCAATCGGCAAAAAGTCGGGCAAAGAAAAGAGAAAAAGCATGATTTTAAGCATTGTGGCACTTGTTGAAGTGCTGGCAATCGCTATCGTGTCGGTTTCTGCATGGGTGGAAACAATTTCAACCATTAAGCTTGATTTGAACAACGGTACAATTGATAACTATGTGTTTACCAACGCTAATATCGGCTACGGTAACGGCTATGACGGAAATACAATTGATCTTACAAAATATTTTCGTCAGGCAGGCGATGTTCACCTTGCCTCGGCAACAAGCGCAAACGGCACAGATGTTTATTTTCCGACCTTAACTGCAAACGGCGCGTCGTCCGGTGCATACAGAAAGGCTACTGTAAACGACAAGAATGTCAACTACATTGATTTTTCTTTCAATGTTACCGCAAAGGGAACAAAGGCGTCATTCTATTTTGATAAGGTTCCTACAATCAAGGTTAACGACGCTGATGCAGACGAGGAAAAGCTTCGTGTTTCATTTGTTTGTGTCGGCAGTAATACGGTTGTCTGCGGTAAGAGCGACAGCAATGCAGAGGTTGTTGCCGGTACAAGCCTGAATACTAAAAAACAGGAAAGTGTAAAATCTTTCGATTCATACACGGGCTTAACAGCAAAAAGTCCTCTTTTTACCGTTCCGGCAGATTCAACACCGCATAAGGTTACAATGCGTGTGTGGTTACAGGATGACAGCAGAAAAACAAAGTATGCAGGTCAGACTGTTACAATTGAGAACTTCAAGCTTATCACTCAAAGCCCTCAGGCAGGAGAATTGACTTTTTCCGATAAAACAACGGGTGATGCATCGCTCGGTGCAGGTTGGGCTACCAAAAACGATCGTGCAATCTGGATTAACCAGGATGGCAAAAGCGAGTATCAAAAGCTTTCAAAGAATTCGAGCGGTAACTATTTTATTAAGCTCGGTTCAGACTATACAGATAAGCCTAACGCAACAGTTACCTTCTACAGCTGTGAATCAAAAGTAACATCAAATCCGCAGAACAGCTATGTTGCAAAATGGACAACAACTCTGCAAGCTGGTGTTGACGCCGAATCACAGACATTCACAGCCTACGGATATATGGATAAGTCAAATAACGGCTACGGCACATGGGGAGAGGTTCAGAAAATTCTTCTCTCAAGTGAAGATGAAAAGACATTACCGATGACACAGGTTGCGGGAAAGTATCTTGCGGTTGATATGTATGTTCAGGGCAGTTCAACTCCGATAGCAATGACTTTTGAACCGAATGAAAATGCGTCACTCAGCGGTTGGGTTGCATATTTGCCCAATCCTAACAGCGATGCCGCACATTCGATTACATTCAAATTTACTTACAACGGCAAAGATTACAGCATCAGCGCACCGAACAGAAATTCTTCGGTGAACTATGTTATTACTTCACAAAACACAGGCTACTGGGCACCTCCTGCTATTGTTTCCGTTTATTCTACATGTGAGGATGATAAGGATAATAATGCAACAATGGGCACAGTAAGCGTAACAGGCGGTATGGACGGCGCAACAAGAGTTAAGGTTACAAAGGGTACAACCGTTACTCTTAATGCAACTCCGACCGACGGTAACAAATACAGATTTATCGGTTGGTACTCTGACCCCGAGTTTAAAGCTCCCGTTACCCTCAGCAACGGTACTTACACAGCAAATGATACATCAGCCGAGCATAAGTTTTATGCGAAATTCCAAAGACAGTATAAGGTTGAGGCAAAAGCTGTTTCGGACGGGGCTGTTCAAAACAGCACAGGTGGTACTGTTAAGATTTTAGGCGGCGAAGCCGGTGCATATGCTGTCGGTTCGTACCTTGAGGGGCAGAATACATCAATAACAGCCACTCCAAAAGAGGGCTATGACTTCATGGGTTGGTATTCTAACGAGAATTGCACAAAACTGGAAAGTCAGGATCTTACGCTTTCAATTAATAATATTCAGGCAAATCATTTGTATTATGCCAAATTTATGATTAAGCAGTTCTCGGTAACAGCGGTTGCAAATCATCCGAATGATAAGAAAAACAGCACAGTACAGTTTTCTTCACCGTCATCCGAGGCGTCTGATACAAGAGTTACCGTCAAGGTAAACTACAACGGTTCTGCAACTTTTGTTGCGAATGCAGGCGAGGGTTATGAGTTTGACGGCTGGTATTCGGACGAAAACTGTCAGACACTTGTCAGTAAAACGACTCCGTACACAGTAAGCAGCATAAAGACTGACTATACTCTGTATGCAAAATTCAAGATTATCAATCTTAATCTCAAAGTTTATTCAGTAACAGAGGGAAAAATCGACGGAGCGGGCGGTACGGTTCAGCTTGGAGCTGATACCCCTGCCGCAAAGATAGAGACAACTGTTGAGTGGGGTACGCTTGCCACACTCACGGCTAAAGCAAATGCCAACTATGAGTTTAGGGGTTGGTTTACCGATCCGCAATGCAGTACACAGGCGGACAACAAGATTCTTAACAATTGTCATTACACAGAAAAGGCAGTGCAAACTGCGGCGATAAAGAAGGATTTGACTCTGTATGCAAAGTTTTCGGATGTATCCTCTCGCACAGTTACCGCTAATGCCGTGTTCGGCGGAAATATTGTTGATACAGCAGGTACTGTTCAGGCAGGCGATTCGCAGGAAGGTGCAACATCAACTGCGGTGGTTACCAACGGAAACGGCGTAACTCTTGTTGCAAAAACAAATCCAAATTATAAGTTTATGGGTTGGTATTCCGACAGGGAGTGTACAACAAACCTTGTATCATCGAAACAACAGCTTGTTCTTACAAATGTCGATGCCGATTGTGAATACTATGCATTGTTTAAGCTACAGTCATTTTCAGTCACCGCAGTTGTTGACGATGGTTCAGTAGGTACGGTAAAGTTTGCCGCACCTGAAGAAGTCGGACCGTCAACTGCAGTTACAGTTTCTGTGGATTATGACGGAAGTGCAACATTTGTTGCAGAGCCTGCCGAGGGTTATGACTTTGACGGTTGGTACAACGATTCAAGCGATACTCCCGTCAGCAGCGAGACAACTTATGTTTATGAAAACATCAAAGCTGACTTTACTTTACATGCAAGGTTCAAGCTTAAAGAATTTGAGGTAAAGGCTTCAGCCGTACTTAACGGAGCAGTCAGCGATGCAGGTGGTACTGTTCAGGCAGGCGACACAACAGCCGCAAGCACAGTTTCTACTGTTGCAAAGTGGGGCGAGAGTGTTGCGCTGACAGCTACTCCAAAGCCGGGTTATTCGTTCAGCGGTTGGTACACAGACCTTGGCTGTAAACAACCGTATACAGGCGATTACAAAAACAATCCTTTGACAACGGTTATCAAGGCTAACACAACTGTTTATGCTAAATTTGAAGTTGAACAAAAGCGTGTTGTATATCTGCAAGTTCCGGATGATTGGAAAACATATAACAATGGTGCAAATACATCAAGTTTCGCCGTATATATGTGGGTTGATAAAGACACTTACACATGGTTCGAGATGAAACAAGTTGAGGGTAATATTTATAGTGCTGATATTACGGGAACATGGGCTTCTAAGAAAAATATCATCTTTACAAAGGTTAAAGCTACATCTATATTTGACGTAGACGTAGATAAGAGATGGGGAAGTGTTGATGCTCAGACAGCGGACTTAGAAATACAGGCTCAGTCAGCCGGTACGGATTGTTTCAAGATTACCGATAAACAGAATGACGGAAAAGCGATAGGTAAATGGGTAAAATACCCGTTTGATACATTTACCGTTACTCTTGATGCCGTAAGCTGTGATTCAGCAGGCTCTCCGGAAACAAACGGCTTTACAGGCGGTAAAGTCAGCGTTGGCGGTGTTGAGCACACAAGTGCCGTAACAAATACATATCCCGACCAGACAACCGTTACGGCAACAGCTGTTTGCAATGAAGGTTATCAGTTTGCCGGCTGGTTTTCCGACAGCGACTGCATACATGAGGTTGCAGGTGATGCCGAACTCAGTATTTTAGTAAATTCTTCGATTCATTATTATGCGAAGTTTGTAAAAGCCAATACAAGAAGATTGTATTTTAGAAATAGTTACAAGTGGAATGGCACAATTCATTGCTACGCTTGGAATGATAGTAACAGTAAAAATGCAGATTATCCAGGTGTTAAAATGACATTTCTTGAAAAGTATGGTACAATGGAACAGGATGTTTACTACATTGACATCGATAAGAGTTTTACGAAAGTTATCTTCAACAACGGTTCCGATAACGAAAAGACCGTTGATATTACTTTGGAAGATAGTGTGAACGCATATTATGTAAGTGGCGGTGGCAATGGAGCATATACTGTAACCAAAGAAAAAAGAGATTAATTCTACGGAGGTGAAACCATGAAGAAATCAAAATTTGCAATTGTAATCGCACTCGGGCTTGTACTTTGTCTGCTTTGCGGTGTGACCACGACTTTTTCATGGTTCAGCCGTCCTCGTGAGGATTCGGGTAACTCTCTCAGGTGGAGCGGTCAGTACAAAATCAGCAACGGTCAGAACATCAGCATCAAAACCGTTGAGTCAAGTGATGACGGCTCTACTTTCGGTGAAAATGCAGTTACTAATTTCGGAGGTTCTCTGGAGGCAGGAAAGAGAAGGTATTTTTGCACCGAAATTTCTAACTCGGGCAATGCCGAACAGAATGTTTCGCTTTTTATAAAAGGTCTGAAAACAAGCGGTACGGCATCTGCGTCGGGACTTTATGTCGGCGTCAACAAACCGCTCAAGACATATAGGTCTTATAATGATATTGTCGGTAGTAACAGTACATATACGAAAACTACTCTTGACAAGTACAGAATTTATTTTAATGCAAATGGTGTTAAAAGTTGGAATGATTCCGACACAACAACTAAGATACGTTATTCACTTGAAGATAAAGATAACCCAAGTTGGACGACTGATGTTATCAATATGACATATGTGAAATATGTTGGTGGTCATAAAATTTTGTATGCTGACATTCCGATTACTGCTAAACGTATTCAGATATATGTAAATAATAGCCCTTCAGGAGCGAATGCTACCCCCTGCATAAGTGTTGCATCATATTGCCCTAAAATTTCCCCAACTAATTGTTATGTATTTACATTAAGGGGAAATTTGGAGAGTGGCTATCACAACTGTGACACGTATGCTTTTAAGAAACCTTTGACAGATGCGGCTAACTTTGCTAACTATTATAGTAGTATAAGTATTCCTCTGGGCAGTACATTTAACGCAGGTCTTGTTGCAGGAACAGATTATGTAGGTAGCAGTATAAGTTATTCGTCATCAGCAGACAGCGTGTTTACAGTCGATAAAAACGGTGTAATTACTCCTGTGGCTAAGGGTACTGAAAAGCTTACAACCACAATTAAGGGCGATGCATATGGAGATACCTATTCCGTAACCACGGAAATCAGTATTACAGCTGCAAGCACAGATTCAATTGACACACCTATTGTGACAAACCTTGAAATCAAGCCGAAAGCTACTGACGGACCTACGGTTTCAAAGGTGTATTGGTACATCAAGAATGAATCGTCATCAACAATAACATACTCGCTTGAAGATGTTTACATCTCGCTTTAAAATTTTAGATTTTTAAATTTACAAAAGGGTTGTTTTTACAGCCCTTTTTTATTATAATTTATAATCGGTAGCAGAGAATAAAATCCGCCCGTTTTACGAATATATACGCATTTTCGTTATATAAAATATGTTAATTAACGGATAGTTTGTGTTTGTACGAATAATTACAATGTTACATTCGGGCGAAATATGTTTTGAATTGACAAACTGTCTTCACGAACTGAGAATGTTGGCACACCGCCACGAATAATTACGCAAACCACAAAACAACGCTCGGGCGAAATGTGTTTTGAATTTAACAAACTGTCTTCACGAACTGAGAACGGTGGCACACCGTGGAGGAATTTATGGATAAGAAAAACTATGTTGAAAATGCGGTTGAAGTAAAATCTGTAACAACCGAACACCCAAAATCAAAAAATAGAATAAGGAAAAGGCATGAATCAAAGCTCCGCAAAACCCTGCGGATAATTAAAAATATAATCTGCTGGGGAGTGCTTGCAATACTTGTGCTGACCGTAATTGTGTTTATGGGTTCAAAGGTGAACGGTAAAACACCTTCGCTTTTCGGATATTCCGTGCTTCGAGTTTCAACGGGCAGTATGCAGCCCGAGCTTATGATCGGCGATGTTATTCTCGGAAAGAGCGTTGACAATCCGACCGCCCTCAAGGTCGGCGATATTATTACTTATCGCGGCAGTGGGCAGACCGAGGGACTTCTCGTGACCCATAAGGTTGTAGTTGCGCCGTATAAAACCTCTGACGGCACATACAAGCTACAGACAAAGGGCATTGCAAACGATGCTCCCGACCCTGAAATTTCAACCGAAGATGTGCTTTATATTATGGTGTGCAAGCTCGGATTCATTGACACTCTGTATAACCTTTTCCTCTCTCCGTGGGGACTTCTTATTTTTATTGCAGTGTTGCTGTTGATATTCATTGACGAGCTTATCGTTATAATACGAATACTTACGGGACATGACAAATCGCTGAAGGACGGCGACATCAACGAAATTATAGACCGTTTGCAAAAGGAAAAATTGCAACAAAAGGCTGAATCCGACAACGATACAAAATCGGAAGAATAAATAAAAGCTGAATATATTTAATTTCGGACGAAAGGAAAATTCTCTTTTCGTCCGTTTTTTGTTGGCAAAAAAGACAAAGCGGAAAAATGGTGAAAACAGCTTTTATATGGGCTAAAATCGGCTTTTCAGTTGCATTTTTGGGCGATTTGTGGTATATTTTATACGGTCAAATTTGACCGTAACATACTGATTGTGTTTAGAAATTGATATGTTAAGGGTGGTTTCATGGATTACAAATTAATAGCGCTTGACATTGACGGTACGCTGACAAACTCCAAAAAGGAGATTACTCCCCGTACAAGATATGCTCTTATGGAGGCGCAGAAACAGGGCAGGAAAATTATTCTTGCGTCAGGCAGACATCCCGTAGGAATTATGCCGATAGCAAAAGACCTTATGCTTGACCGTTTCGGCGGTTTTATTATGGCGTTCAACGGCGGCAGGATTATCAATTGCGAAACAGGCGAAACTATGGTGAGCAAGCTTTTTCCGCTTGAATATCTTCCCGACATCGTGAATGTTTTGAAGGATTCAAACATTACAATCAACACATACGATGACAGGCGAATCATCTCGGATAATAAGGTGAACGACTATACCTATGTTGAAAGGGATATTATCAAAGCCGAAATGGTTGTTGTTGACGATTTTATATCATCTGTAAGATTTGACATCAACAAAATCCTTCTTGCAGGCGAACCCGATGAGCTTGACAAGTATCAGAAAATTCTTGCAGACCGTTATGACGGCTTGCTCGATGTATATAAAAGCGCACCTTATTTTCTTGAAATTATGCCGTTTGGTGTTACAAAAGGCTCAATGCTTCCGCTTTTGCTCGATAAGCTCAAAATTAAAAGGGAAGAGCTTGCCGCTTTCGGCGACAACTACAACGATATAACAATGATAGGCTATGCAGGCTTCGGCGTCGCAATGGGTAATGCCGAAACCGATGTTAAGAAGATTGCCGATTACATCTGCGAATCAAACGATAACGACGGTATTGCAAACACACTTGATAAATTCGTTTTAAAGCAATAGCCGCAAGGTCTGAACCTAATATACGCTTGAATATATAAAATACAATTTAACGGAGCGTCAGATTTGACTTAACCCTTTAAAAGAGTTGAAAAAACAGAATCTGTCGCTCCTTTTTGTATATAATAGCCAAATTGAGGGCTTAATCTTTGGCGGCATCAAAGTTGTAATAATTCTAAAAAAGAAAAATATATGAGGCTGTCTAAATTATAATATAATTGTATGTTATGTTGTACAAAGTATAACAAAAGGAGGAAAATCTATGGCAAAAATCAAAAAATTGCTTGCTTTGATTTTGTCGATTTGCGTAATTTGCACGGTATCTGTTATGTCCGTAAGTGCGGCTAATACAGATGACGATAACGACACTTCGGCATCAAGCACAATCACAGTACACTACTACTGTGAGGAAGGCACGCCAACAATCTATTATTGGAACAGTCTTCCGAAAAACATCAGCACGGAGTACCCCGGTGTTAAGATGACTTCCGAGGGAAACAACTACTACAAGTACACTTTCAACGATGTAACAAAAATCAATATGATGTTTGTTACAAACGGAAAGCAGTCTGCGGAACTCACAAGAAACACAGGTGAGTGGTGGTACAAAAATAAGAGATGGTCAAGCAAAAATCCTGAAGATATGCAGGAATTTGACCGTGTTGACATGCGTGAAGACACAATTTATTTTGTAATCACAACCCGTTTCTATGACGGTGACACAGGTAACAATGTTCATTGCTGGGACGACTCAAAGGCAAACAACCCCGACAGCGATCCCGCATGGCGCGGCGACTTCAAAGGTCTTATCGACAAGCTTGACTACATCAAGGCTCTCGGATTCAGCGCAATCTGGATTACTCCTGTTGTAACAAATGCGTCCGGCTACGATTACCACGGCTACCACGCAATGGACTTCTCAACAGTTGATGTTCGTTATGAGAGCGACGGCGCTACATATCAGGATCTTATTGATGCCGCTCATGAAAAGGGCATCAAGATTGTTCAGGATATCGTAGTTAACCATTCAGGTAACTTCGGTGAGGCAACTCTTGCTCCTATGTTTACAAAGGAATACGACTCAATTCAGGATCTTGCTTCTGTAGATTGCATGAAGGTTATTGAGGGAAGCGACTTTGCTAAAACATTCCCGAACTACGATGACCTTGATCCCGGCGATCAGTATGCCGCAAGACTTAATATCATGAAGGATACTAAGGAGCTTGACTCCGGTAATCACGACACGGAAAACTACTATCACCACTTCAAAGACCTCAGCTGGGAAAGCCCGACTGTTCAGACAGGTCAGATTGCCGGTGACTGCGTTGATATCAACACAGAGAATCCTAAAGTTGCAGATTACCTTAACAACGTTTATAACAACTATATCAACATGGGCGTTGACGCTTTCAGACTTGATACTGAAAAGCACGTTTCAAGACTTACACTTAACCAGTATTACTTCCCGTCATGGCTCAAGACAGGCGGTAAAAACTTCTTCATCTTTGGTGAGGTTTGTACTCGTGTAAGCGAATTCTGGAACCACAACATTCCTGCAATTTCAGCTCCGTTCTACACATGGGCTGAATCAGACAGCCAGTACATTGATTCATTTACAAATGATCAGGCTGCAAACATTGATCTTACACTTAAACACTATAACAGCAACGCAAGTACAGAAAATCAGCCCACATCTGATAATGTTTATCTTGACGGTCTTAAATATCACACACCTGATTACAGCAAGTCAAACGGCACAAGCGTAATCGACTTCCCGATGCATTGGAACTTCTCAAATGCAAGCAACGCATTTACCCGTGCTTGTCAAGAAGATCCGTACTACAATGACGCATCATGGAATGTAACATATGTCGATTCTCATGACTACGGTCCTGATATGGACAGCCGTTACGACGGCGGTACACAGGCATGGGCTGAGAACCTTGATGTGCTCTTTACTTTCCGTGGTATTCCGTGTCTTTACTACGGTTCTGAGCTTGAGTTCCAGAAGGGTGTTCCTATGGATGTAGGTCCTAACGCACCTCTTTCAACAACAGGTCGTGCATACTTCGGTGACTACCTCGAGGGCGATGTAACAGCTACAGACTTTGGTACATATACTAATGCAAGCGGTGCTGTTGCAAGCACACTTGAAGCACCTCTCGCTGTTCATATTCAGCAGCTCAACAGAATCAGAAGAGCAGTTCCTGCACTTCAGAAGGGTCAGTATACAAGAAGCAATACTTATGTTGACGGTAATATGGCATTCATTCGCCGTTACACACAGGGTGCTACAGACAGCCTCGCTTGTGTAACTATCTCAGGCGGTGCTACATTCCAGAACCTTCCTAACGGCAAGTATATTGATGCAGTTACAGGCGATGTTAAGAATGTTACAGACGGCACACTTACAGTATCTTCTGTTGGTAAGGCTAATATGAGAGTTTATGTTTGCTGTGCAGACGGTTTCACCGGAATTGACGGTCAGATCGGCACTAACGGCGCATATCTCAAGTAATAAAATAATGTTGTTTTTTACGGAGCAGGTTTTTCCTGCTCCGTATTTTTCTGCCCTGAACCCTCAAATGACGGATTACTTATTTATATCCGTCAAAATTATACTTCATTTATAAATAAATATCCGTAAAATTGCGTAATGATGAATAAAACGACAAAAAATTATGCAAGTTCTACATATAAGGGTAAAAATCGTTATGACACTTCTGCAAGAATTGTACCTTTTCTTTTTTTTAAAAATGTGCTATAATATACAAAATATAGTTTCAATTTATTGTGAATTTTAAAAAGGAGTGTTTTTTATGACAAACAGCGAGTATTCGGATGTTACACCGCAGATTCATGCTCTGGCTCAGAAAATGACGCATAACTCCGTTATTGATACAGATTTATACAGTAAGTACAATGTAAAAAGAGGTTTGCGTGACCTTGACGGTAAGGGTGTTCTCACAGGTCTTACAGATATTTCAACAATCACACAGAATAAGCTTGTTGACGGAAAGCTTGTTCCTTGCGAGGGTGAGCTTCGTTACAGGGGCTATAATGTAAAGGATATCGTTGACGGTATTCTTGAGGATGACCGTTTTGGCTTTGAAGAGGTTACATATCTTCTTCTCTTTGGCGATATGCCTAACGAAGAACAGCTTAAAGACTTTAAGGAGCTTCTCGTTCAGTACAGAACCCTTCCTCAGCATTTTGTTCGTGATGTTATCCTCAAGGCCACAAGTAACGATATGATGAATTCAATAGCAAGAAGTGTTCTCACACTTTTCTGCTATGATAAGAATGCTAACGATACATCAATCGACAATGTTTTAAGACAGTGCATACAGCTTATCTCCGTATTCCCTCTTTTGTCAGTTTACGGCTATCACGCATATAATCACTATCAGCGTGATAACAGCCTTTATATCCACCGTGCAGAGCCTACAATGTCAACAGCCGAGGTCATTTTGTCGCTTCTTCGTCCCGACAGACACTATACTCCGCTTGAGGCAAAGGTTCTTGATATGGCGCTCATTCTCCATATGGAACACGGCGGCGGTAACAACTCAACATTTACAACACATGTTGTAACATCTTCGGGTACTGATACATACTCGGCAGTAGCTGCGGCACTTGCATCACTCAAAGGTCCTAAGCACGGCGGTGCAAATGTTAAGGTTTACTATATGTTTGAGGATCTCAAAAAGCATGTTAAGGACTGGGAAGACGAGGACGCTCTTGAAGATTATCTTGAAAAGCTCCTTGACAAGCAGGTTTTTGATAAAAAAGGTCTTATCTACGGTATGGGACACGCAGTTTACACAATTTCCGACCCCCGTCAGCAGATTCTTCACGGCGCTGTTAAAAAGCTTGCGTTTGCCGAAGGTCACAATGATGAATTTGATCTTTATGAGAGAGTTGAAAGACTGGCTCCGAAGGTTATCGGCAGAAAGCGTAAAATCTACAAGGGCGTTGCCGCAAATGTCGATTTCTACAGCGGACTTCTTTACAGCCTTCTTGATATTCCGTGTGAGCTTTATACTCCGCTTTTTGCAACAGCTCGTATTACGGGTTGGAGCGCACACAGACTTGAGGAGCTTATCAACTGCGGTAAGATTATCCGTCCTGCATATATGAGCATTTCCGAAAACAAGGAATATGTTGATTTGAAAGACAGATAATACGGCGTACCGCCGTTCCTCGTTCGAGAAGTTAGTTTTACAAGTGCGAGAGTTAAATTGCCCGAGCGTATGGAAAATTGAAAGTTGAAAATTGAAAATTGAAAATTTTGGTCGGGAAGACAGTTTGCAAAATGCACTTGGGCTGCTTGCTGGGCTACGGCCGATTGACGGGCTTGCAAAATGCAAATCATTGTCACCCGACCGTTTTTTATATATGAAATTAACTGTTTGGTCGTGGGGCGGATAATATCCGCACTACGATTTTTCGCAACATTCATCTTAAAACAACAAAAGACCGCTCTTTTGAGCGGTCTTTAAAGCTTGTGTTTTAAATTCAAAATTTATTGCAATCAGCAGAAGAATACATCCATCTCTTCTGCGTTGCCGTCGGCAACAAAGTATGCCTTGCTTTCTTCGGGCTTGAGATAGATTGAAATTTCCTTTGCATCCTTGCCGTATGTAGCCTTAACATTTTTGATTACTTCTTCAACAGGAACCTGTGCGCCTGCATATTCTACGAAGAAATTAACCTTTGTTTCAACCGGAACGGGCTTCTTTGGAGCAACCTTCTTTGGAGCTACTTTCTTAACAGGAGCCTTTTTAACGGGTTCTGCTTTCTTAACAGTTTCAACCTTTACGGTTTCTGTCTTTGCGGGTTCAGCCTTCTTTGCAGCTGTAGCAACAGTCTTAGCAGGCTCAGCCTTTGCAACAGTCTTTTTTACAGGCTCTTCCTTAACGGGAGCAGTTTTTGCAGGGGCTGTTTTTGCAGTTGTTTTCTTTGTTGTTGCCATAATAAATCCTTCTTTCAAAGTAATAAAATATTGCAGAAATAAAAGTTTTATCTTTTGTAAATATTATACATTTGAGAGTAAAAAATGTCAATAAACTGTACAAAAATTCAGCGGTTAATACATATTTGCGAAAAAATAAAATTCCTGTTAGTTGAAATGCACAATGTTATTACCTCATATTTGTGAACTATGTCGTTTTTTCTGTCAAAAAAAACGAAAAAAAGCACATCATCATTTGAAAACCCATTGCAACTGTGCTAAAATGATAGCGATTAATTTAAGAGAGAAGAATGATTTATGGGAGAGAATTTCATTATTATTGCACAACAGGTGCTTGTACTGTTCATTTTGATTGCAGTCGGTTTTATTTGCGGTAAGAAGAAAATTATCACCGATTTTTCCGCCCGTCACATGACCGATATAGTATTGTATGTTGTGACGCCCTGCGTTATGATTTCTGCTTTCCAGCGGAAGTTCTCGTTTGAACTTTTGAGCGGACTTATAATTTGCGTTACCTGCTCTGCACTTGTTTTCGCTGTGTCAATACTTATCTGTAACCTGATTTTTCATGATAAAGATGAAAGCCGTAAGGCTGTTATCCGCTTTGCAACAATCTATTCAAACTGTGCATTTATGTCTTTGCCCCTCCAGAAGGCAATTCTCGGTGATGACGGTTGGTTTTACGGCTCAATTTTTGTTGCCGTATTCAACATTTTTGTATGGACGCACGGACTTGTTTCAATGAGCGGTGACAAAAAACAGCTTTCATTCAAAAAGCTTGTTCTCAATCCCGGCCTTATCGGTGTTGTTCTTGCAATTATCCTGTTTATTACAGGTTTTAAGCTTCCGTACATAATCAGCCAACCGGTTGAATATCTTGCAGTTCTGAACACTCCGCTCCCGATGCTTATTATCGGTTTTTACCTTTCACAGGCTGACTTTAAAAAGGCGTTCACTGACAAGGGTGTATATTTTTCTTCGGCAGTCCGTCTGATTGCTTTGCCGATGATTACAGCGGTTGTAATGTCATTGTGCCGTGTCACACCCATAATTACCATGGCTTGCGTAATCGCCACATCAGCCCCTACTGCCGCAACAACAACTATGTTTGCAACAAAGTTCAACAAGGATGTTGAGCTGTCGGTTAGTATCGTTGCCGCAACTACGGTATTTTCACTTGCAACAATGCCGCTTGTCGTAATGCTTACGGGCATAATGAGCGGATTTAGTAGTTAATGTAAAATGGAAAATTGAAAATTATGGTCGGCGGTGTGCCACCGCAGACCTTTTGAGAAGATAGTTGAGATAAATGAATTGCATTGATGCCCGAAACGGCATTGATGCAATTTTTATTTTATATGAATTTAACTGTTTAATTGCAGAGGAAAACCGTATTCTCCCGTTAGTAATGACAGAAAATTTATGTTAAATCCAATTCATAATATGTCTTATTATTACAAAACTGTCTGCTCGAATTGGGAACGGCGGCTTGCCGTGTGGGAGGATTAAATAAACAATTACAATTCTACGCTCGGGCATGATATGTTTTTGATATTACAAACTGTCTACACGAATTGGGAACGGCTGCTCGCCGTAAAAATATATGGAAATCTCTGCTGAAATTTGATATAATAAACACATAAAAATATATAATCCTTTGAGGGGGACTGTATTATGTCGAGAAATCCTATGCAAAAACAGAAACTTTTGTATCTGCGAAAAATTCTTCTTGAAAAGACCGATGAAAATCACGGGCTGACTTCAAGCGAAATTCTGGCGGAGCTTGCATTGTACGGAATTACTGCGGAGCGAAAAAGTCTTTACGATGATTTGCAGGTGCTTGAAAAATTCGGAATGGACATCTGCAAGAGCAAATCATCAACCGTTAAATATTATGTTGCAAGCAGAGAATTTGAGCTGCCCGAGTTGAAGCTTCTTGTTGACGCAATTCAAAGCTCAAAATTCATTACCGAAAAAAAGAGCATTTCCCTCATCCATAAGCTTGAAGGGCTTGCAAGTGTTCATGACGGCAAGGAACTGCAACGGCAGGTTTTTGTCGCAAACAGAGCCAAAACAATGAATGAACGAATTTATTATTCGGTTGACAAAATTCAGAATGCAATAGCACTCAACCGCAAAATCTCGTTCAAATATTACCGTTGGGAACTCGATTTTTCGGGAACGGAGCGAATTGTCAAGCGTGAAAAAATCAGGGACGGCGGATACACGGCTTCACCGTGGGCGCTGTGCTGGGATGATGAGAATTACTATCTCATTGCCTATGATGCCTGCGCCGACAGTATAAAGCATTACCGAGTTGACAAAATGGACGATATCGAGGTGCTTGATGATGAGCGTGACGGGGGAAAGACCTTTGAAAAATTTGATCCTGCAGATTATTCAAAGGGCGTTTTCTCAATGTTCGGCGGTGAAAAAGCTACGGTTAAGCTGTCGGTTGACAATGACTGCATAGGTGTTATTGTTGACAGGTTCGGTAGGGATATTTTTGTTACAAAGGAAAGCGACACAACATTCGGTGTATCGGTTGATATTATGACAAGCAAACAGTTCTACGCTTGGGTATTCGGTCTTGGCGGAAAGGTCAGAATTATATCACCGCAAAATGTTGTTGATGAATTTAAAAAGCAGCTTGAAAATGTAAACGATTCATTTTAATTGCCATACGGTTGGCAATATTTCATATTAAAATCGTTAAATAATAATGTCTGATTCGGAAATAATCATAACAATTATCAGTAGAAAAATTGATACATTATTGCGTAGAATAAAAAATCAATTAACATACAGCAGACATCGGAATATTTAAAATTTGCACTAATTACAGTTTATACATTTATTTTTTGCACATTTGTCGTAATTATTGACTTTATTGTGCATAAAGTCTATTATATTGTTGCAGTGATTATTTGTGTTGTTTTTAGACACAAAATGTTTGAAAACATAATTTTTTAGAATCGGGGTTATTATTATGAGTTTTGATTTCTTGCGTTCGGCAACCGCATCCAGTTCTGCTTACAGAGTAGTCTGCGGTGAGATGATTATTGACAGCAATATGTGGAATGTTCACAACGAGGTTCTTGTGGCTGTTGTAAGAGACGGTTATATGACCGTTGAAATGGGTGCTGACACTTATTCGCTCTCAACAGGCGACATTTACTTTATTTCACCTAATCAGAGATACAAAATTAATAATACAGGCAATGCAAGAGTTGACGTTATTCTTCTTAACCTTTCAAATCCTGCATCGCTCACTCAGGAGTTTATTCCGCAGAGTCTGATCAGAGGTCTTGTAACAGGCAACTGCACTCACTTTGCAAAGGTTACGAGAGGCGACTACCGTTATAACAATCTTATTGACGATATGAACACGGTTATTTCTGCCGAGAACGAAAAGCACGAGTTCTTCCAGATTCTTGTTCACGGCAAAATGTACGACATTTTCTATATTCTTTTCTCATCGGGTCTAGTTAAGATTTGTGATGTTGAGGCTCAGGGCAAAAAGTACCGTGCTCTCCGCAGAATTACGGAATATATCAACAACAACTTCTGCGACAGCATTACTCTTGATACAATAGCTCAGACAACAGGTCTCAGCCGTTACTATGTGTCGCATCTCTTTAAGGAGCTTATGAATACAACATTTGTAAACTACCTTAACGAGCTCAGACTGACAAGAGCCGCAATGCTTCTTACCACAACGGATACTCCCGTTATCGAAATTGCAGGTATGTCGGGTTTCAACAACATTTCAAACTTTAACAGAGCATTCAAAATGTACTACGAAACAACACCTTCAAAGTACAGAAGAGCCGAGAAACAGTCATTATAAAAATAAGTATTTTCAAAATAAAAAGCCGGTGCATATGCGTCGGCTTTTGTTTATGGTAATAATTTGTCCGCTTAGGTAATATTGTTTAAAAAAGGCAGTTCATTTTTGTAGAATGATTAAATTGAAAAGAAATGCATGCCGTGGTATAATTATTATATGTGTGACAGCGTGTCTTTTTGTGCGTCATTTGTGTTTAGAAGTATTAAACGGCGGTGAAACGATGAAGTTTTTCAATAAAAATATAAACAAGGTTTTGTCGGTTGTGCTTGTTGTAGTATCCGTTTTGGTAGTTTTGCAGTTCGTCTGCTCAAACGGTACTCTCAATGCCGGAGAAACTCCGACAGAATCGGCAATGGCAAGAGTAAATCCGAATATTCGGAAGATTGTTCCGACAACAACTGTTTCCGCAACAACCGTACCCGTTGAAACAACAACGGCTAAGCCTAAAGCAACCAAGGCAACAACTCAGCCTCAGACAAAAGCCACAAAGGCAACAAAAGCGACAACTCAGCCCGTGACAACAACACAGGCAACCGTTCCGTTTGCTACGGCAATTCCGCCGAAAGAGCCTGTCGATTACCAATCTCAATGGGACGCAGGTTATCTTGTGGCAATTGACAATCCGGACAAAACCTATGAATGCTCCAAGGTAACGCTTACCGATGAGGACAGGGATCTTCTTGAAAGACTTTGCATGGGCGAATTCGGTTCGGGCGGTTTTATAGGAGCGGCGCTCATTGCTCAGTCGGTAAAAGATGCAATGTGCTTTGACGGTTATCCGACAGTTGCCTCGGTTATCGAGAACTGCCATTATACGGGCAGTACCAAAATCGGCACAAATCAGGAATGTATTCAGGCGGTGAGCTACATCTTTGACGAAAACAAGGATGCCGTTCAGCACCGCATTATGTATATGTACAATCCCGATATGGTTCAGAGCGCTTTCCACGAAAGTCAGAACTATATCCTGACATATCAGACTGTCAGATTTTTTGACAGGTGGGGGTATTGACGAAAATCTTTGATTTTCGTCAGCTAAATTCACGCAAGCGTGAGCTAAATTTGCTACGCAAGCTAAATTATCCTACGGATAGCTAAATTGTCCTGACGGACAGCGCAAGCCCTGACGGGCAGGTAAAAGTTAATAGTTAATAGTGAAAAGTTACGGTCGGGAAGATACATTGCAAAATGCAAAGCTGTATTTCCCGACCGTTTATTTTATCATAAAACTGTATACTATGTCTTTGCACTGTTGTATACTATGTTACTACACTGCACATATTATCCGCCCGCACGGCGAGCCGCCGTTCCCAATTCGTGTAGATAGTTTGTGCAATGCCAAAACATATTATACCCGAGCGTAGTATTGTAGTTGTTCGCCCGTTCGTGTGCAATGCACACGATTGCACGCAATGCGTTCAAAATTGAATCCATAATTTGTGTTATTACCTACCGATGTCCGATGAACGCCCGTACTGCAATCAAAACCCAACAACCTCTTTTTCTTCAATTTTGTCTGTCGGTTCGGTTTTTTCTTCGGAATATTTATCCTTGAAACCGTCAATTACTTCGCATATGATTTTTGTTGATGTCATAAACATTACTCTGACTTTGAATTTTTTCTTGACATACTTATTGACTGCGCCGGCGCCCATTGTGCCGTTGGCTTTGGTGTACGGCGAATTTGCGATATAGCCGACTGTGCCGATGTTTTTCATCGTGACCTTAATTGCCTCGCTGTCATACGGGTTGTTGTGTTCCTTTTTGCATGTCAGCTTTTTGCCGATGCTGAACGGATTGAAACCGTAGTAATATTTCATTCCCGTGATTGTAACATAAACCTTTTTCATAATAATTCCCCCTTCGATTTTGTGGATTATCGTCTGCGGCGATTTCTGCGGTGGGTGGGTTTCTTTTTTATCCCCATAATCGTCTTTACAGAACCCGACACAGCGTATGCCGTGAAGATGTAGACACAGAAATTCAACATTGTTATTCCTCCTCGTTTTCATTTGCCTTCCTTACTGTATCTATATTTTATCAAAAGAGGTGTCCGATAAAACGGACTTTGGTAATGACCGCAAGCGGTCATTACAGTGAAATTCGCCGTTGGCTAGTGAAATCTGACTTTGTCAGGTGAAATCGTCCTGTCGGACGGTGAAATTGCCCTATTGGGCAGTTGCGGTCGTGAAGACAGTCTGCAAAATGATAAACAAAAGTTCCCGATTAATTTGATTCGCTATGCGAATCAATCTGTAGGATACAAAACAAAAATGCATCAGAGCCTTACCGGGCATCTGATGCATTTTATTTATCTGACTGTCTTCTCAAATTAAGGACGGTGGCACACCACCAACCTTAATTTTCCATTTTAAACTTTCAATTTCCCATACGCTCGGGCGATTTTATTCTCGCATTTATAAAACTGTCTTCACGAACCGGGAACGGTGGCACACCGTTATTTAAGTGTTTTCATACATTGTTTGAATGTTTCGATTACATACCATGCTTCATCGTCTGTGAGAGTTGAGTTCATCGGGAGGGTGAGTTGGTTTTTGTGCATATTATACGCATTCGGATAATCGGTAATTTTGAAACCACGCTTGCTGTATGCCGAAAGCAACGGCAACGGCTTGAAGTGGACATTGCACATTACGCCGTGGTCAGCCATCATATTATAGAACTTGTTACGGTATTCTGCGTCTTTGCCGATAAATCTTACAAAGTAAAGGTGACCGCTGCTGCGGTGGTTTTCATCGCAGTGATTAAGCACCTGAACGGGCAAATCCTTAAATTCTTCGTTGTAAAGCTTTATAAGTTGATGTCTGCGGTCAAGCATTTGATCGTAGCGTTCAAGCTGAGCCACACCGATTGCGGCAAGCACATCGGTCATATTACACTTGTACTGAGTGTCAACAACATCATATTCCCACGATGCGACTTTGTTTTTTTGATATGCGTCCTTGGTCTGACCGTGAAGCGAGAGAAGCATATACTGCTTGTACATTTCTTCCTCGTCAATTCCGTCATGTGAACGGTGAACAGCCGCACCGCCCTCGGCAGTTGTCATATTCTTTACAGCGTGAAAGCTGAAGTTTGTGAAGTCGGCAATTTCACCGCACATTTTACCGTGCCATTGCGCACCGAATGCGTGAGCGCCGTCAGCCATAACAATAACTCTGCCGAACTTTTCCTGAAGCTCATTGCGTGGATTGAAAACGCCTTTCTTTCTTTCAACAGCCTCAAAAATACGGTCATAGTCGCACACAACACCTGCAAGGTCAACAGGAATGATAACCTTTGTATTGTGGTTGATTGCCGCCTCCATTTTATCGTAGTCCATTTCAAAGCTTCCGCTTTTGCAGTCAACCATAACAGGCTTTGCGCCCACATGGTAGATGATTGATGCGGTTGCCGTGTAGGTGTATGCCGGAACGATAACCTCATCTCCCGGACCAATGCCGAGAATACGCAGAGTAAGTTCGGCACAAGAGGTCTGCGATGAAAGACAGACAGCCTTTTCCGTGTGGCATCTTTCTGCAATACGGCTTTCAAAAAGCTTTGTTTCGGGACCTGTTGTAATCCAGCCCGATTTCAGAACCTTTATAACTTCGTCAATTTCTGCCTGAGAAAGGTCAGGCGGCGAAAATGGAATTTTTCTCATTTTAAATTTCTCCTCGGATACAGCCGTGCATTAACCACTGCCGTACACAAACTATAGACAAATCTGAAAATATTTACACTCTTTTAACCGAAACAAAAGTTGCAACCGATTGCAAGCAGTACAAAGGTGCATCAGCTCATCGGAATTTCGGCAAAAGGTTAAATTTTTACTGAAATTCTAAGTTTCAATCGCCAAACGGGCAAATGACACCTATATTAAATTATACAACGCAAGTCATAAAAAGTAAAGTTCCAAAATACCCAAAATATACTCTGAAAATGCGGCTTTGTATGGTGTATGAGCCGTATTGCAGTTGATTTTCAGCTTTTTTCGCTTTCGGAGGCTTTCTTTTGCAGATATTTCTTTTTTGTTGCAAGACCGCCTCTTATGTGCCTTTCACTTTTGTTGGTGTCAAGAATTTCCCTCACCTGTCGGTAAAGTGCAGGGTTAAGTACCTTTAGCCGTTGGCTGACATCCTTATGTACGGTGCTTTTGCTCACACCGAACTTTTTTGCCGTACTTCTCACGGTTGCCTTGCTTTCGATTATGTATTCGCCGAGCATTGCCGCTCTTTCTTCTACGATACCTTTCACATACAGCCCTCCTGTCTGTCCTCCTTAGGGGGACATCTGTAATAGATTGTATGTGCAGACAGCGGATTGTATGACGGTATAGTTTAGTATGTTTTATTGCGTTTTATTGTGTTTTATCTGTAATTAAACTAAATTTTTGTATAAACAGACAAATTAGTGTTCATAACTTCGGTGTTTATGTGAATTGAATTGTTGTGCCTGTGAATGGTATAATTTAGTTGTAAAAGTCAGAGAAAATCAAAATTTTTTGTGCATTTTGCTTCTTTGGCTTGAGAGGAGAAATACATATGAAAAATATTAAAAAAACAGCGGGTAAATTATTTGCAATGATTCTCACGGTATCGGTTGCAGTATCCTGTGCGGTGTCAACGGGCATTTTCACAACCTCGGCATACTCAGCGCCGAAAGAGGGCAAAATTTTTTATAACAAAGCAATGTACGACAAATACGGTAAGGCTGAAAGCATGGTTCTTAACAGCCTTAAAAATTTTGACGAGGAAATTGACATCAGCAGTCTAAATGTTCCGAGAAGCGATGCTGCGGAATTTTTTAAGGTTCTGACCTTGACTCATCCGGAGCTTTACTATGTGAATCAGGGATTTTCGTACTCCTACTATCCGTCAGAGGATAAGGTTGCGTCAATCTATCCCGAGTACACAATCAGCAAGAGCGAGTATGCGGCACAGAAAAAGTCGCTTAATAAAGAGGTTGAGAGAATCCTTTCGCTTGTGGACGAGAATATGACCGATTCCGAAAAGGCACTTGTAATTCACGATGAGCTTGCCATTATGAGCGAGTACAGCACATCGGATTACAGCAAGGCTGATATTTACAATTCGCTTGTTGAAAAAACTTCCGTATGTCAGGGCTATGCACTTGCGTATTCCTACATGCTTTCACTTGTCGGAATAGACTCCGAACTTGTTGTTTCAAGCTCAATGAACCATATGTGGAACAAGGTTCATATCGGCAACGCTTGGTATAATGTTGATGTTACATGGGATGATCCTATTAATGACAGACCGGGACACGCTCAGCATACATACTTCCTTTTGAGTGACAATGCCATTCAGAATCTTCCGTCAAAGCACTATGATTACACAATAAGCTACGGTGCAAATTCGACAAAATATGATAATTACGAAATCCATAATTTCGACACAAGGCTTTGCGAGGTTAACGGTGAATTTTACGGCTTTGTTAACAACAATTCTTCTGCCAACAAGGGTGCATTGTTAAAATACAAGCTTGACAGCAATACATATGAGAAAAAGCTGAAATTGAACGAAAGATGGAGCGCAGGCGGTAATTCCTACTGGATAAATACATTTATGAGCCTTGAAAAATACAACGATACTCTGTATTTTAATACCTCCGACGCCGTGTATTCATACGATGTTGAAACAGGCAGACAGGCAGTTGTCGCATCCGATATCAGTGGTGTGTCCGCATCATCAGGCAAGCTTTGCTATGGCATGGTTCTCAAGGGCGATGCGATGTATGTTGCCGTGTCGGATTCTCCGAACAACAAGGCAACTTTGCAGTATGTAAAAAGAGTTGACAAGGGCAACCTTGCAATCGGTATGACAAACTATGTTATGACTGCAAGCACCAATTCAGCCGAAAAGGCATATTACGGTGACGCAAACGGTGACGGCAAAATCAATGTTGCCGATGCAACCGCAATTCAGAAAGCAATTGTGGGTATCGTCAATCAGAACGAGATAGAGCGTATAAACTCTGATGTAAACTTTGATTCCGATGTTACCGTCATTGATGCAACAACAATTCAGATGTATATTGTAGGGCTTATATAACGGCAAGCCGTTGGCAAATTGAAAATGGAAAATTGAAAATGGAAAATTTAGG
>OGXQ01000798.1_pt1 | contig 24682 bp, 27 predicted proteins | sample 1576291 | NCBI WGS metagenome assembly OGXQ01 (sample SAMEA3541575, study PRJEB24748) | human gut metagenome | biome: human gut; feature: human-associated habitat; material: faeces | place: China | collected 2012 | reverse complement strand
CTCCCCTGCCGTACCTCTCTACCACAGGCTGATCTGAGCCTCCGCTGACGCGCGGGTCAGCTCCGGGGGCACCACGGTAAGGATCTCAGTCGCGGCATCGGCGTCGGCCAGCCATCTTTGCCGCTGCTCCCCTGTCAGGATCAGGGGCATCCGGTCGTGGATGGGCCGCATGGATGCGTTGGGCGCCGTGGTCAGGATGCAGTAGCACTCCTCGCTCCCCCGCCGGTCATACAGCCCCGCCATATAGAGGGCGCCCTCCCGGGGCAGGGTGAACAGATACTTCCGCTTCTGGCCGTCCCACTCATAAAATCCTGTGGACGGGATCAGACAGCGCCGGCTTCGGACGCTGTCCCGAAACAGGGGCTTCTCCGCCGCCGTCTCAGCCCGGGCATTGATGACCAGCGTGCCGGGCAGCTGATATCCCCACTTCATCAGCTTTGGGACCGGCCCTCCGGCACCGTCCAGCAGGACCGGGGCATGGTTGGACGGCCGAATCTCCCCCGGCGTCCACGCGCCGGCGCCATACTTGCGCTGGATCGCTTCGGCAATCTGCCGAATTTCTTCGCATTGTTCCGCCGTGAACTGATACCGACCACACATGACTTTGGGCCTCCTATGCAACAAGTTGTACGCGCTGGTACAAAATATAGTGTACCATAAACAGGGATGTGGGAAAACAGCTTCCGGCCATTTTCCAGAAATCGGCTCTTGCGCTTATCAAACAAATGTTCTATTATGAAGGCAAAGGGGGTGACGCCGATGGGCACGCGCCACATTTTACACTGTGATATGAACTGCTTCTACGCCAGCGTCGAGATGCAGCGCCATCCGGAACTGCGGGACACGCCGCTGGCGGTGTGTGGGAGCCAGGAGGAGCGGCACGGCATCGTACTCACCGCGAATTATATCGCCAAGCCCTACGGCGTCAAAACCGGCATGGCCATCTGGCAGGCAAAACAGCGGTGCCCCCAGCTTGTTACCCTGCCCCCCGACATGGATGAGTATATCCGCATCAGCCGCTATGCCAGAGAGATCTACGAGGACTACACCGACCAGGTGGAGCCATTTGGCCTGGATGAGAACTGGCTGGATGTGACGGGCAGCGTTGGGCTGTACGGCTCCCCCATGACCATCGCCCGGGAGATCAGCAGCCGGATCAAGTCTGAACTGGGTATCACGGCCAGCATCGGCGTGGCCAACAACAAGATTACCGCCAAACTGGGGAGCGACTACAAAAAGCCGGACGCCATCACCCGGATCGAGCAGGATAACTACAAGGAGATCGTCTATCCCCTGCCGGTGGAAGACCTGCTCTATGTGGGGCCTGCCACCTCCAAAAAGCTGCGGGCCATTGGGATCGACACCATCGGCCGGCTGGCGGAGTGCCCGGAAGATGTGCTGCAGCGGCGCCTTGGGAAAATGGGGCTGGTCCTCAGTATGTTCGCAAAGGGGCGGGATGTCTCCCCTGTGCAGAAGACGGATCATATTCCAAACGTCAAGTCCGTCGGCAACAGTGCCACTACGCCCCGGGACCTGGTATCGGAAGGCGATGTGCAGCTGATGCTGCTCCTGCTGGCCGAAAGCGTCTGCTCCCGGATGCGGGAACTGGCGTCCCGCTGCGCGGTGGTGGAAATCTATGTCCGGGACACGGAACTGCGCTCCATGCTCCGGCAGCGGAAGCTGCCGGCCCCCTCCTGCTCCAGTCAGGAGCTGGCGGAGGTGGGTTTAGAATTGTTTCGCCGGAATTACCATTGGGAGCGCCCGATCCGGAGCATCGGGCTGCGGGGCGCCGGCTTAGTAGAGGCTGTCGGCACTGTCTAGATGTCCCTCTACGCAGAGGATCAGCGGCGGGACAAATGGGAGCGGATCGACCGCCGGCGGTACGGCTACATGAGCGTCCGCCGCGCCCTGCTGGATACCGACCCGCGCCTGGGCCATATCAATGTGCGGGACGATCACACCGTCCACCCGGTCGGATACTTTGGAGGATAACACCGATGGAGCGTGAAAAGCGATATGTGCCGGTCATCGTCCGGTTTGACGCAGACGGGAAACTGCGGCCGTTGGAGATCGAGTTTGACGAGAGCCACAAGTACCCGGTGGACAAGATCCTGGATGTCCGGCGGGCGGCCTGCCAGAGCGTGGGCGGCGTTGGGGACCGCTACACCTGCATGATTCAGGGCAGGGAAACTTACCTCTGGATGGAGAAGGGGCGATGGTTCGTCTGTGCCAAGCGATGAGCCGGGAGAGAAAATGAGGCGGTGCCGATGCTGGCGCCGCCTCTATCCTTATCTTGGCTTTTCTATTTTATATCCGCTTCGGATGACCGTCTTGATGTAAACCGGGTGCTTGGGATCGTCCTCTAACTTCTGCCGCAGCCGCCAGATGATATTCTCTACCGCGGTGGTCCCATAGCGGTATTCCTCATGCCAGGCGGCGTCATAGAGCTGATCCTTGCTGAACACCTGCCCAGGAGCACTGGCCAGGAGCAGGAGCATGGAGAACTCTCCGTGGTTCAGGCGCACCTCCTCCCCTGCTTTGAGCACCGTCCGGCGGTCCGGGTGGATCTCTATATCCCCAAAGGTGAGGATATCGTGAGAAGGCGCGGTCATTTCAATAACTTCCGCTCGCCTTCCCCGGAGCGCATCCATGATGGTCTGGAACATACTGCCGTCCGGGTCAGTGGCCCGGATGACGATAATCTCTTCCATCGGATGCTTATCCCCCTTTACGCAAAAAGAGAGAGGCCGCAAGCACGGCCCCTCTCCTTTGCTGTGCTCAAGATTTTTGCTCAGACGTCGCTTTGAGGCGCTGAAAACTCTCATCGCTGATGACGTGCTCGATCCGGCAGGCGTCCCGTTCCGCTGTTGCCGGGTCCACACCTGCTGCAATTAGGCGCTCTGTAAAGAAGCGGTGCTTTTCGTAGATCTGCTCCGCCACTTCCCGGCCCACATCGGTCAAGTGCAGGAAATAGTCGCTGTCCATTGTCAAGAAGCCCCCGTCCCGCAGGGTCGCCACCGCATGGCATACGCTGGGCTTTGTGACCTCCAGGTGCCGGGCGACATCCACGGAGCGCACCATGCCCGTCTTCTTATGGAGAACAAGTATGGCTTCCAAGTAATCTTCGCCTGACGCATGGAGCTTCATTTTACACTCTCCTTATTCAGCGGGTTCCAGAGAAAGAATGTCGAAGAAGTAGGGCGTTCCGGTAAAGGTATAGCCGGAGATCTTGTCTGTGTTATAGACAATCATATCCTTCTGATAGGTCAGAGGAATATCCAGCACCGTCCCCACATCGAAGTTAAACAGGTAGGTATAAGTATTGCGGACCTCCTGCTCATCCACCATGTTCGTCAGATTCTTAATGGTAGCAAGGAATTCATCGGAGCCCTCAATGCCGGGCAGGGAGGGGGTCTGCGGCACCATACTGTCCATGGGGGTAAACCAGCAGTGGGGCGAAGCAAAAGCAAACTGACTGTGCCACAGGGTCAGATCGAACTTACCTTCCAGATAATCAGCGTACCACTGCATCTGCTCGGTGCCGTAGATGGTCACATCAATCCCCACCTCCGCGAGCTGGCTCTTGATGACCTCGGCGGTAGGCATACTGGTTGCACTATAATCAGATTCCAAAGTCAGCAACAGATTCAGCGGCTCACCGTCCTTCTCACGGATTCCGGTGCTCTCATTCATGGCCCAACCGGCCTCATCCAGAAGCTGATTCGCCTTATCGGGGTTATAGTCGTAGGTGGTTTCCAATTCTACATCAGCATAGGGCGTATCACGAGTAACAATCATATCTGCCGCAGGCTCATAACCATTAGAAGTAGCTTGGGACAATTCCTCTTTATCGATGGCGTAAGCCACAGCCTGCCGTACTCGGAGATCAGACATATAGGGACGGGTGGCATTGGTAGTGATAATCTGCACACGGGTGTCCTTATCCGCCATCTGGCCCGCAATACCGTCCATGGTAAGGGCCTGGTCGTATTCCTCATAACTCAGCAGACTGGCACCGTAGATCATGTCGATCTCGCCGGTCTGGAGTGCCTGCAGGCGGGAGGTGGAGTCAGGAATATACTTGACGATGATCTCGTCCCAATAGGGCTTTTCGCCCCAGTAGTCCTCGTTGCGGACAAAACGGGTGTACTCGCCGGCCACATACTCATCATAGATATAGGGACCCGTGCCAGCCACACCGGAAATGGTTTGGAAGTCACCCGGAATAATGAACTCCGGCGCGCTCATGGGGCACACATCCGACCAGCAAAAATCTTGCAGATAGGCATAAAAGGGGTGGTCATAGTGGAGTGTGATGGTGTAGTCATCGACGATCTCCATTTCCGTAATATCGGTGATGCCCTTCAGCGTGTAGAAAGATGGATTGGACTGCTTGTGTTCCAAGTTAGTCTTGACCGCCTCGGCGTTAAACGGCTCTCCATTGTGGAAGGTAACTCCCTGCCGCAGATAGAAAGTGAGTTCTGTCTGGTCATCATTATATTCCCAGCTCTCTGCCAGACCGGGGACAATTTCTCCGTTGTCGAAGTCCACCAGATTCTCATACACCAACTTGGATGTGCAGCAGAGGGAGTTGTTCATGTAGAGGGTGGACAGGGATGTGGTTTCCGCTCCAATGGCAAAGGTAAGGACTTTTTCCTCTGTGTCCGCCCCCGTACTGGAGGGCGGGGTGCTTTCGGATTCCGAAGGGGTTGGACTGCTGCAAGCCGTTAGAAGCATAGCGAAGCAGCAAGCCGTGGCAAGGAGACGAGCAAGTTTCGATTTTTTCATGGGTCATGTCCTTTCTTTTGAATTTATGTCAATGTTAGATTGACCGATACGGATGATTTGCCCGTGCTCCAGCTCGTAAATTCGCTGGGACAGGCTGTATGCGAACTTCATATCATGGGTAATCAGCAGGTAGCTGCATCGGTACTCCCGATGGTATGCCTCCAGCACCTCCCGGATCGCCTTTTGAGAAATCAAGTCCAGGCCGCTGGTCAGTTCGTCCAAAATGAGATAATCCGGCCGGACAGCTAAAGCCCGTAACAGAGCTACCCGGCGCTGTTCACCCCCGGACAGGTTTCTTGCAGGAGTGTCCAACAGCTTGCGGCTGGTGGCCGTCAGGTCCATCAGCTCCAAAATCCGTGCTTTCCTCTCTTGGGAGGTCAGTTTGGTCAGATTGCGCAGAGCCTCCTCCAGATTTCGGGCCACAGAGAACTGCCGGTTTAGGCTGCCGGTCGCATCCTGAAAAACAGCCTGTATCTTGGTCCTGTGTCTACGCCACTGGTTGTAGGTCCATTTGCCGGTGTCCTCACCATCTATCAGAATTTTGCCCTGGGTCGGGCGCTCCAGCCCAATCAGAAGGCGGGCCATTGTGCTTTTTCCGCTGCCGCTTTCACCCATCAGGCTGATATTTTCGCCTTTGGTCCAGGTAAAAGAAATGTCACGCAGGGCATGGAACGGCTTGCCGGAGGCATCCGGGAAATCCTTGCTCACATGGGTAACGGTGATTTGCTCCATGTCCAGCCACCTCCTTCCTCTGTACTGGCGAGCCGCACAAATTCTTTGGTCCATTCCTCCCGTGGTGAAGCAAACAGGCTGCCGATCGTCCCCCGCTCCACAATCGTCCCGTTCTGCATGACAAGCAGCTCGTCGCAAAGTGTTCGGATCGCCGCATCATCGTGGGAGACAAACAGAATTGCCGACTGCTGTTTCATCCGCGCCAGTTCCTGAATGAGATACGATTTATTCTCTTCATCCAGTGCAGAGGTAGGCTCATCCGCGAATATGTACCGCGGAGACAAGCCGATCAAAATTGCCATCGTAACGCGCTGGAGCATCCCGCCGGAGAGCTGCCCCGGATAAGCCCGGTAAACACGCTCGCTGTCAGTGAGATGGACCTTTTTCAGCGCCTCCATGCTCAATTTCTGCGCGGTCTTCTTTTCGATATGCAGCCGCTTGCGGAAGGTCTCAGTCATCTGTGCGCCAATCGACACATGGAGATTTAATGCGGCCATGGGATTTTGCGGGATAAACCCTAATGTTGTGCCGCAGAGTTCCCGCCTCACTTTCTCCGCCTGTTGAAGAAGGTCCTTCCCGTCCAGAAGAAGCTGCCCTCCGCAGATTGCAACATCTGGGTCCGAAACCCCCAACAAGGCTTTCAGAAGGGTTGTTTTTCCGCTACCGCTGGCTCCGGTCAGGCCCGTACAGCCACCCGGCTCCAGGACAAAACTCACATGATCCAAAAGGAGCTTTCCCTTGCGTGTCCGGGCGGTCAAATCCTTGACTTCCATCATGCCTGCTCACCTCCCTCCAACTGCTTTGCCAGCAGGTTAAAGGCCAGCGTGCAGAGAAAGATGAACAGGATCGGCAGAAACAGCAGAGAGGGATGAGTCATCAGCATACTGCGCCCCTCGGAGAGCATGGAGCCCCAATCAATCACATCATCGCCCAGCGTCAGGCCAATAAAGGAGAACGCCGAGATATTCATAATCATCTCCGCACAGGACAGGCACAGAAAATGCACCAGCGGCCGGATGATATTCGGTAGGATATGGACAAACAGCACCCGGCTCCGGGAAGCCCCGGAGGAAACGGCGCACAGCACATAGGCTTTATCCAGCTCCAGCTCCGTCTGCGTCTTGACCAGCTTAATCATTCGTAAAATGAGCGAAACGGTCAACGCCACCAGCATGGTAGGGATGCTGTTGCCCCAAATGCCCACGAAGATAATCAGGTATGCCAACGGCGGGATGGCTGTCACCGCGTCCAACAGGCTGCTGAACGCCAGACTTTTGGCGGCGTTTGCCTGTCCGAGCCATAGCCCGATTAAAGTTCCGAGGACAAGTACGATGCTGCCTCCCAGCAGGACGATTCCAAGCGTCACCTTCCCGCCATATAAGAGCCTGGAAAGCTCACAGCGCCCAAACTGGTCTGTTCCCAGCGGAAAGTCCACACTCGGAGCCGCATACTTGTTCACAATGTCCATCGCCTCTGGGTCATTGGGCGCAATCAGGAATCCGAGGAAGCAGAAGGCAATGATGAAAACAGGAATCAGCCATTTTAGATGTTTCATGCCGCGCCCCCCTTTCTGGTCTGGAGAAGCCTCTGGATAATATCTGCCAAAATATTAAAAATCACCAGGGCAAAGGCCAGAAACAGCACCGTGGCATAGATGACCGGTAGATCCCGGTTTGTCAGGCTGTCCACGATACGGTATCCAAGGCCCGGCAGGGAAAAGATGTTCTCTACAATGGCGGACCCCGCCATACACATCCCCATCATCTGCATAAAGGTGGGGACAATGGAGATGACCGCCTGGGGCAGAGCATAGCGCACTACGATGTAGCGGTCGCTGAGGCCACGGCAGCGGGCATAGAGCATGCTGTCCTCATTCATGGCCCGCTGAATGGCCTTGGAGAGCATCTGCCCGAAAAAGGCGATCCCGCTTACTGCCAGACAGAGCGCCGCAGGAAGGTATCGCATCAATCCTGTGTTTCCCGCTACATTTATAAGATTCCAGCGCACCGCTACCACATCAATAAACGATGTCGCCAGATAAAAGGCCGGTATGGAAATTGCCGCGATGGACACGAAGCCCAGCACTTTTCCAGCAAAATTCCTGCGGGCCAGGTAAAGCAGAGTACCTAAAATCAAAGCTCCAACGGCCTGAAGGACAGTCGCCAGCAGAACAATGCAGGCGGTTTCCTTTGCGGCCGTCCCCACAATGAGAAACACATCCTTGTTGTCCACAAGGGAAGTTCCCAAATCGAAGTGAAGCAGATTTCCCAGCCAGTCCAAATACTGCACGACAAGCGGGCGGTTTAAGCCCATTTCTTCCCGGATCAATTCAATTCGGGAATTGTCCACCGTAAAGACGCGGCGCGCATAGGCTTCCGCAGCATCAATCGGAGAGAGCTTCATCAGAATGAAGGCAATCGCCGTCACCAGGAATAAAGTCAGGAACAGTTGTAGGATTTTTTGAAGTAGGAATCGTTTTGTACTCACACCCCCGCCTCCTTGTACTATGCGTTGATTTTCCAGTCTATCGCCGCTCTCCGATTCAAAATGAAGTCGGCATAGATTCCTTGTTGCCCAATGAGCTGGTCATGTGTGCCGTGCTGAACGATTTCCCCGTGGTCCAACACCAGAATCTGATCGGCATTTCTTACGGTTTTCAGACGGTGAGCAATCATAATGATGGTCTTGCCTCCGGTCAAGGCTTCGATGGCCTCCTGCAGCTCCGCCTCGTTCTCGGGGTCAACATTGGCCGTGGCCTCGTCCAAAATGATGATCGGCGCGTCCTTAAGCATGGCCCGTGCGATGGAGAGCCGCTGGCGTTCTCCGCCGGAGATCGTGGCGCCGCTCTCACCGATGATGGTATCGTAGCCGTCCGGCAGGGCCGTGATGAAGTCATGGCACCGAGCCGCCTTTGCCGCGGCCACCACCTCCTCATGGGTGGCGTCCGGCTTACCAAATTTGATGTTGTTCTCAATGCTGTCGTTGAACAGGTACACGCGCTGAAAGACCATGCTGAAATTGCGCATCAAACTATCCAGCGCATAGTCCTTCACATCAATGCCGCCCAGCTTGACCGCGCCACTGTCCACATCCCAAAACCTTGCCATAAGACTGGTGAGGGTGGTCTTGCCGGAGCCGGAGGGTCCCACAATAGCAGTTGTTGTCCCTTCCGGGATAGTAAAGCTGACATCGCGGATGATTTTCCGCTCCCCATAGGAGAAGTCCACATGCTCGAAGGAAATATCGCAGTGTTTCGGTGTCTGTACGGAGCCGCCTTCGTCCATCCGGGGTGCGCAGTCAATCTCCTCCACCCGGTCGATAGAAGCGTCGATCATAGGCAGCATGAAGAACATCTCACCGGCAGACTCCAGCTCGCTGTATACCAAGAAAGCGGAAACCACCACCATCAGGCAGGCAAAAAGGGTCATACTGCCTTGCAGGAAAAACCAGATTGAGAGCAGAATCGCCACCACCGCCGTGACGCGCAGGACAATCTGCTCCAGCACATTGTAAGGAATACGCTTGCGCTCCAGCTTGAAATTCTGCTGTTCCGTCTCCTCAATCGTGCGGTTCAGCGTCTGATTAGCCGCCTTATCTCCATGGAAGGCGCGTACCACGCTCATGCCCTGTATGTATTCCAGCACAGCGTCCACAAGTCTTGTCTGGGCTGCCAGCCGTCCCGGAGACAATTCTCTGGATTTCTTCAGTAAAAGCGAATTGACCCAGAGGAACAGGAGCATACCAAGCAGGAAGATCAGCCCAATGCGCCAGTCAAAGCACAGGACCGCCAAAGAGAAGATGGTGGTCCGGATCATGCCCACCACCGTCCGGGCAATTACCGCAAAGGACATGCTCTCCAAGTCCTCCATGGTGGAGGTGGCCACTGCGGTGAGGCTGCCCAGGCTCTGGGCGTTGAAGTAGCCCATAGGCATGTACTTCATTCGTTCTCCGATATGGATGCGCTTCTCCGCACACATACAGTAATCGGCGTGCCCCTCGCTGTTGTGGGCCAGATACCAGCACAGGGCGGCCCCAGCCACGCTGACCGTCATGATCCCAAAAGCCATCCATGGAGTGGCCCCGGTCATGTTCTGCTCTACCAGAGCACGGAGAACAATCAGCAGCGCCGCAAACTGCAGAGCCTCAAAAATGCTCCGCAGCAGTTCAAAGGCCATTCCCTTATACCAAGTGCCTTTCTGCTCCCCGGCAAAACGGAAAAACCGTTTATATGCGTCAAACATGCTTGCCACCTCCTTCTCCCGTATCCGCATCCTTCGCCTGCGTGTGGGCCACCCACATCTGAGCGTAGAGGGGACACCGTTTCAACAACTCCTCATGTGTTCCCGCATCCAGGATTTTTCCCTGATCCACCACAGCGATTTGGTCTGCATCGGTTATGGTACTCAAGCGGTGGGCGATAACGATAAGTGTCTTTCCTCGGGTCAGCCTGCCGATGGCGTCCTGAAGCACCGCCTCGTTCTCGGGGTCTGTGTAGGAAGTCGCCTCGTCCAAAATCACAATCGGGGCATTCTTCATCATGGCCCGCGCAATAGCGACCCGCTGGCGCTCCCCGCCGGAGAGGTGTCCGCCTGCGCCGCCTACCACAGTGTCATACCCGTGATCCAGCCCCATGATGAATTCATGACAGCCGGAGGCCTTCGCCACAGCCTCCACTTCATCGTCGGTAGCCTCCGGCCGTCCCATGCGGATGTTTTCCCGGACAGAGACATTGAACAGGAAGTTATCTTGGGAGACATATCCGATGAGGTCCATTACTTGCTCTGGCGGCAGGTTTTTTACATCCTCTCCGCCGATAGTGATGCTCCCGCTGCCAGCGTCCCAATAGGAGGCGATGAGCTTGGCGATGGTGGATTTACCGGAACCAGACGGTCCTACCAGCGCAGTGGTCGTGCCTTGCCGGATGTTCAGTGTGACGCCGTTCAAAACCTGCTTATCTTTGTAAGCGAATCTCACATCCCGCAGGCCAATGTCCAGCCCATGCAGTTCTTTTCTCTGCACAGGCCGCTCCAGATCCGGCTCGGACAGCACAGCGCCGATTTCCCCGGTGATGGTCGCAATTTTGGAGAAATCATCAGTCAAAAAGATCGCCGCTACCAATGGCCCCACGATACCGAGGGACAGGATTGCAATCGTGATAAAATCCGGGGCGGTCAGGCTTCCATTCCGATAAAAGACGCATCCAATGGGCAGAACGCCGATCAGCACAGCGGGCCAAATAGTCATCATCAGGGCGGAGTAGCCCTGCGTGGACTTCATCCAGTCCAATATAAGATCCGCATTTTGTCGAACCGCATCGGTAAACTTCCCATAGGATGCTGCACTCTGGTTGAACGCTTTAATGACCTCAATACCGTTGATATACTCCACCGTGGTGGCACTCATGTGCTTTCCGGCTTGAACGACCGCACCATATTTTTTCGGATACTCTTTCATCTGGGCCATATAACAGAGCATCCCAATAGGGATGGTGATAAGCGATACTAACGCCATACGCCAGTCCAGGGCGAAGAGGCAAACCACAATAGCGAGAGGGACCAACAGATTAGAGGTCATTTCCGGAATGATATGTGCCAGTGGGACTTCCATCTGCTCCACGCGCTCCACCATGGTCGTTTTCAACCGACCCGATGGTGTATCAGTCAGATAGCCCATGGAAACATGAGTCAACTTATCCGCCACAGCCCTCCGCAACTCCGACAGCACATGGAAAGTGGCCTCGTGAGAGCATCGAGTAGAAATGCCGTGGAGGACGGACTTGAGCAGATAGGCGATCAGGGCTACCATTCCCCAAGTCAGATAAATCGAAAAGTTTTTTTCAGCAGAAATGAGTAGGTTGACCATCTTTGCCACGGCAAAGTATGGCACCATCCCGCTGGCCACGCTGAGAACAGCAAGGACAGTCGAGGCAATAAAACCTGCCCGGTGCGGTCTGATAAACGCCATCAAGCTAAATGGATTCTTTTGTTTCTGCATGGTATCCCTCCTGAAGTTAGAGAACTCTAACCAAATGCCAAAGAAAAAAGCCGATGACTCGCAGGATTATCCTGCACATCATCGGCTCTGCGTCTTGGCGTCTGGCTCTGACAATATGATGTTTTGTCCCTGCACATCAACAATGTGTTCCGTTCCGCATTTAGGACAGAACAGCGGAAAACGCTTTAGAATTGTGTCTGGATTCACCTTAGTACGAGTTTTGTTGCCGCAGGTAGGGCAATGAATCCAGCCACTCCGGTCGATCCACCCGCTCAATGGTTTTCACCTCCATCCCCGAAGAAGATGGATTTCCAGCCAGCGATATAGAAACGTCGCATCCTTTGGATATGCTCGACCGCCTGATCCTTTGGCATATCATGGATGACCACCTCGAACATCCCAGTATAAAAGGCGCTGGACAGTAGATGGCTCAACTCTGGTGTAAGGCGGCCGCTGGAGATTGCGTCGTTCCCAGATGCCTGAATATAGCGCATGGTACATTGATTGTCTATTTCCACGACTCGGTGGAGGAATTCCTGATATGTACTGTTCTCTCCACTGGTCAAAAGCAGCTTGAACTCGTCAAAATGGTCGTAGATATAGTCTACTGAGGCCCAAAAGCCATGATCAGAGAAAGAATACATTTGGCTGGTCTGTTCAGCTCCGGGTAACTGGTTAAACTGCTCCAACGCCGATTGTATCAGGCCACAAAAAGCATCCATGGCAGGCTGTACGAGGGAGCGGTACAGGCTCTCTTTGTCCGGATATCGAATATAGATTGCCCCTTTGCTGGAGCCAGCTTTTTCTGCTATCACTCTAAGAGAGGCATTCTCATATCCATTTGTGAGAAATTCTTCTTTTGCGCATTCCATGAGTTTTTCTGTCACACCTGCTGTTCTTTTCGCCAAGTGACCACCTCATCAATTAAAACCTTCGGTTTCAAACCAGTGGTTTTAATATAGCACAAAAGAAGCGAACAGTCAATAGTCTCCGCTAACTATCTTATATCCACTCCGAAAGACGGTTTTGATATATATAGGATGTCTGGGATCCTCCTCCAGTTTCTTTCTCAGCCGCCAGATGGTATTCTCCACAGAGTTTGTCCCGTGCAGATATTCCTCGCCCCAAGCGGCCTCATAGAGCTGCGCTTTGGAGAACACCTGCCCTGGTGAACTGGCCATGCAGTAGAGCATGGCATACTCTCCATGATTGAGTTCCACTTCCCTGCCGGCCATGAGCACCCGGCGTTGCTCGTGATGGATCTCCAGATCCCCGATACGCAGCACGGAAGCAGACTGCTCGACAACATCGATCATCTCTGCCCTTTTACCCTTCAGCGCATCCATGATGGTCTGGAACACGCTACCGTCCGGATCGGCGGCCCGGATAACGATAATTTCATCCACGATTTCACCCCCAATGGCAAAGGGAGGCGGCCGCCTGCACGGCCTCCTCCCTTTGCTGTGCTTACGCTTCTGGTTTCGCGGCAGCTTTCAGCCTCTCAAAGCTTTCATCACTGATGACGTGCTCGATCCGGCAGGCGTCCCGTTCAGCTGTTGCCGGGTCCACGCCAGCGGCAATCAGCCGGTCGGTAAAGAACCGATGCTTTTCATAGATCTGCTCCGCCACTTCTCGCCCTACATCGGTGAGATGCAGGAAATAGCCCTCGTCCATCGTAAGAAAGCCTCCGTCCCGCAGGGTCGCCACCGCATTGCAGACGCTGGGCTTTGTGACCTCCAGGTGCCGGGCGACATCTACGGAGCGCACCATGCCTTTCTGCCTTTGGAGCACCAGAATGGCCTCCAAGTAATCTTCTCCAGATGCGTGGAGTTTCATGGCGTCCTCCCCTCAGGCGGATATTTTTTGCTCTGCCTGCCACATGGCCGCGTACTTCCCGTTCTTGGCCAGCAGCTCCTCATGGGTACCGGCCTCTGCGATCTTCCCGTCTGCTACCACCAGGATCTGGTCCGCATTCTTGACAATGGACAGGGTATGGGCAATCATCACCACGGTCTTTTTCTCCTTGAGCAGATTGGCAATGGCCTGTTTCACCGCCAGCTCGTTCTCGATGTCCAGGGACGCCGTGGCCTCGTCCAGCAGCAGAATGGGACTGTTCTTCAAAATGGCCCGGGCAATGGAGATGCGCTGGCGCTCACCGCCGGAGAGCAGATTGCCATTCTCCCCTGTGGGGGTATCATAGCCCTTCTCCATGCTGCGGATAAAGCCATCGCAGTTGGCCTCCCGGCAAGCCGCCTCGATTTCCTCGTCCGTGGCATTGGGGCGGGCGTGTCGGATATTGTCCCGGATGGTGTCGTCAAAGAGGAACACATCCTGATCCGCCATGGAGATCTGCTCCAGCACCCGCTCCGCAGCCACATGACCCGTGGGCCTGCCGCCGATGGAGATGGCGCCGCCGGTTGGCTCATAGTATTTGGCGATCAAGTTCAGGATGGTGGACTTGCCAGAGCCGGAGTCCCCCACGATGGCGGTGAGTTTCTGGTCCGGTACTGTAAATGTGGCCTGCTTCAGCACAGGCTCTCCGGGGACATACGCAAAATCCACATGGTCAAAGGTGATCTCATGGGTATCCGTCTGGAACGGCTCCATGCTGCCGCTCTCCTCCGGCTCCTCCATAACGCCCAGGATTTTGTTTTTGGAGATCATCAGGTTTTTATAACTGGTGAGATCCACAAAAATGGTGTTGGCCAGCTTCGCGCAGAACAGGGGCAGCATACAGATCAGCAGGTAGGACACGGTATCCAGCGCCCCCGCCGCCCAGGGTGCGTACGCTGTCCAGATGACCAGCGGGCAGGCCAACCAAGTCAGGATACTCAGCCCTGCCCCCACCGGGAGCACCTTGGCCTCATACACATAACTGATGCGGCAGAATTCCCGCATGGCGTCAATGACGGTTTTGTTCTTCAGGCCGCCCACGCCGTAGGCCCGGAAGGTCTGGATGCCGGATACATACTCCACGATGCTGCTGACGTTCTCCGCGCAGATGTCGTTCTTCTCCCGGCCGTATTTCCGCACCATGCGGAAGGAAAGCCACAGCCCGGGGATCAGCAGCAGATCCGCCGCCAGCAGGATCAGCCCAGCGGGGACGTAGACAGTCATGACAAACACGATCAGCATGAGGGAAAGGGCGAAACTCTTTGCCAGGTCCCCGATCTTGTGGGTCAGGATCTTTTCATAGTTGTTGACGTCGCTGGTGATGGTGTTGATGTAGTCGCCGGTCTGCCCCTGGGTAAATCGGGACAGCGGGATACGCTTGAGGTGGTCACCCATGAAGAGGCGGATGTTTTTGCTGACCTCCGCGCCGCCGATCTGGGCCTTGGTGTAGCCATAACTGTAAATCAGGATACGGAGCAGGAAGATCCCTGCAATCAACCCGGTCAGCAACAAGGCCCGGTTCATGTCGAACCGACCAGCCCACAAGAACTGCATCACCGCATAGAGCAGCATGAAGAGGCTGCCGGAGAGCATGCCCTCCAGCACGGTCCCCGCAACGCCGATATAAAAATTTCGGTTCTTCTTCAATACCTCATGACCCACGCCGCTCTCTCTGGCTCCTTCGGAGCCATTCACCTTGTGTTCACGCATTGCCCTCGCCCCCTTCCAGCTGATAGGTGATGTTCCGGGCCTTTTCATAGTCCTCCCAGGCCTTCCGGTAGTAGGCATTTTTCTTTCGGACTTCCTCATGGGTTCCGATACAGGTAATCGTGTGGTTCTCCACCACGGCCACCCTGTCGCACAGTTTCAGGGCGCTGAGCCGATGGGCCACCACGATGACGGTCTTGCCCTTGCAGAGGTTCTGAATGGCTTTGTCGATCTCCATTTGATTTTCCGGGTCGGAGGCACTGGTGGCCTCGTCCAAAATCAGGATCGGGGCGTTTTTCAGGATGGCCCGGGCGATGGCAATACGTTGCTTTTCGCCGCCGGAGAAGCGGGAACCGAAGCTGCCCACCTTGGTGTCGTAGCCGTCCGGCAGGGACATGATAAAGTCGTCGATCTGTGCCTCTTTGGCGGCCGCCCGCACCTCCTCCAGACTGGCGCTGCTTCCCATGCGGATGTTCTCCAAAACGCTGTCCCGAGTCAGGAAGGTCTTTTGAAACACGATTGCCACGTTTTTCAAAATGGTGTCGTAGTCCAGCTCCTTCACATTTTTCCCGCCAATCAGCACCTCTCCCTCCTGCACATCATAGAATCGGGAGACCAGTTCAATGATGGTGCTCTTGCCGGCGCCGGACTGCCCCACCAGGGCCATACGCTCCCCGTCCCGGATCTTCAGGTTGACGCCCTGCAGCACATCGGTCTTGCCGTCGCGGCCCAGGCCGCCCTCTCTGGCTCCTTCGGAGCCATTCACCTTGTAGGAAAACCGCACGTTCCGCAGTTCAATGTCGTGGCTTTCGGGGAAGTCGCTCCCACCCTGATAGACAGGAATGTCCAGAATCTCTTTTGCCTTGGTAACGGCGCCCAGCACATTGGCAAAGTTCGTCCCCAGTTCCTGCAAGGGCCGAATCTCCGTCAGGTACAGGGAACCCACATAGAGGAACAGCAGAAAGGCGCTGGCCGTCAGGGAGCCTCTCAGGAAAAACATCCCGCCCAGGGGCACCATCAGCAGCATGCCGCACTCGATGATGACCACAAAGGCCGCATAAGGCGGTCCCATCCGCCGGGAAGTCTCGTTCCACATGGCGTTTTCCTCGCGGATGGCGTCGGAGAATTTTTGAAAGGACTTGCTCCCCATGTTATAGGCTTTGATCAGCTTCATGCCGTTGATGTACTCGATCATGACGGAGTTCAGAGTACTGATGGAGCGGTTGGCCCGATCCATCAGGTCATCCGTGTTGCGGAACATGACCCCCATCACAGCGACGGCCAGGGCCAAGGGTACCAGAGAGACCAGCGCCAAAGGTACATTGACGGTCATCAGATAGGCGAAAACCACCACCGGCCCCACCAGATAGCACACCAGATCCGGCAGGTTGTGGGCCAGGAACAGTTCCAGTTTCTCAATATCCTCGTTCAGCACGGTCTTGATGTCCCCGGTGCGGCGCTCATTCAGAGCGCCCAGGGGCGCCCGGGCCATGTGCTCCGCCACCATGCAGCGCACCTTGAACAGCGCCCCGTAGGCGCCTTTGTGGGCCGCCACCCCGGAGCCGCCAAACAGCACAAAACGCAAGGCCACGGCCACCGCGATCATCGCCGCGACCCGTACCACCAATTCGCTGGTACAGGTTCCGCTGAAGGCGGCATCCATCAGCTGATAGATCCCCATATAGGGGACAACAATGCACAGCCCTCCGGCCGCTGACAAAAAGACTGCCAGAAACAGCCAGGCCTTCTGCTCCCCCGCCCAATGGAGCAGCAGGGCCACGCGGTTGACTTTTTTCTGTTTCATCGGTCACCTCTCCTTTCCATTTGAAACTGAAACAGAGAACAGCTCTCTCAATTTCGGGAGGGCTTCCATGGCAACAGGTACATCATCGGGCATCTCGCCCTCGTCAAAGTGCAGGACCCGGGAGCAGGTGCGGCAGACAAATTCAAAGTCGTGGGTGACGATGAAGATAACCTTTCCCATGTCGGACAAGCGGCGGATCAGCCCCGCTACCTGGGTCATGCTGTCAAAGTCCAGGCCGCTGGTGGGTTCATCAAATACCAGCAGATCCTTTCCGCAGATCATGCTGACGGCTACGGCCACCCGCTGTTTTTGCCCGCCGGACAGGGTATTGGGGTGGCGCTCCCGGTATGGGGCCAGCCCCAGTTCCTCCAGGGTAGCGTCTACCAAGGCTTTGTCCGGGTTCCGGATGCCGAAGGAGCACTCCGCCTCCACGCTCTCGTCAAACAGCTCGTAGTTTACGTCCTGCATCACCATGTAGGATTGCTTGAGCCGGTCCCTGCGCTCCATCGGCCCGCCATCCCACTGGAACTGACCGTCACAGTCCTTGTGGAGCCCGCACAGGGCCCGGGAGAATGTGGTCTTTCCGGCCCCATTGTGGCCCACCACGCCGATAATCTCTCCCCTTGCGGCGGAAAGGCCGATCCCGTGAAGGATTGTGCGTTTCTTATAGCGCAGGGAGACATCGTTCAGCGACAACACCGTTCCCCCGGCCGGAGCATGACTGGACGGCGGAAGGACCTCCATCAGATCCGTTGCCCGCAGCCCCATCTGTTCCCGCTGTGCCTGGGACAGCCGACGGAGCTCTTCCGGTGTGAATATCCCTTTGATCTCTCCTCGGTCCAGATACACGATCCGGTCTGCTATGTCCATCAGGTAATGGAGCCGGTGCTCTGCGATCAGGATGGTCTTGCCCTGGCCCTTGACCAGCCGCAGATGCTCCCGCAATTCTTGGATGGAGGTCATGTCCAGGTTAGAAGATGGTTCATCCAGCAGATAGATCTCCGGGTTCATGGCGTAGACGGATGCGAATGCGATCTTCTGCTTTTCCCCGCCGGACAGCTCGAAGATATTGCGGCCGCGAAGGCTCTGGATGCGCAGATCCTCCGTCGTCTGCTCCACGCGCTCCGCCAGTTCCTGGGGCGGCCGGGCCTCATTCTCGATGCCGAAGGCGATCTCGCTGTCCGTGTCCACGTTGAAAAACTGCGTTCTGGGATTCTGGAACACTGACCCCACCTTGGCGGCGATCTGGTACATGGGGAGGCTGCTGATCTCCTGCCCGTCTACCAGCACACGGCCCTGAAGTTCTCCCTGGTAAAATTGAGGGATCAGTCCGTTCACCAGCCTTGTGATGGTAGTCTTGCCGCATCCGCTGCGCCCGCAGAGCAGGACGCACTCCCCATCCGCGATGGTCAGGTCAATGTCCCGGAGGCCGTCATGCTCCTGCCCCTGATAGGTAAAGGATACCTGTTTCAGTTCGATCATCCAAACACCCCCTTCCCATAGAGGCCCGCCGCGAAAAAGGCGCCAAAACAGAGAATTGCCGCCGCATCCGCCGGCCCCATGCGGATCTGCACCAGGCAGGTCCTTGGTTTTGGGTTCTCGATTCCCCGGGTGATGGAGGCGATGGACAGTTCATCCGCCGCCTTGGACGCCGCCATCATCAGTGGAACATAGATGCACTCCACGGTCATGCCGGGATGGGTCAATAGCCCTTTCAGGGACGGCGACACGTCCCGCAGCCGCATGGCGTCCTTGATGAACCGCCAGTCCTCCTGAATGGTGGGGATATAGCGGAGCATGACCGCCAGCGGGATCACCAGCTTTTTCGGCGCATGCGCGCGGTTCATAGCTGACAAAAACTCGCTGACCTTAGTGGTGGAGATGACGATGCCTGACAGCATCCCGCAGGGGTACACCTTGTGGAACAGGCCGAGGAATGCGATGAACATGGTGCGCCAGGTCCCGGTCATGGTGTCCATGATCCAGAAGGTGATCAGGACAATCAGCCCGTAGAACGCCGCGCCCTTCCAGGCGTACTTCCACTTTCCGCAGCAGGCGCCAAACAGCCCAATCAGCACCACGAGTCCCAGCTCATAGTACAGGGACGGGGCTATCATGGCGGAGAGGATGCAGAGCAGGAGCAGCAGGATTTTCGTCCTTGGATCCAGCCAGAGTCCGCGCCGCGGGGATGTTCCGCTGGTCATGCAATGATCCCAGCCTTCTCGAACTGTTTCTTCAGCATCTTGCCGCCGATCCACCCGCTGAAGGCCGCGATGACCAGCGTGCCGACGACGATGACCGCCAGCAGCCAGGAGGGTGCGGAGGCGCTCATGGTGTCAATGTAGGACTGCTCCGTGCCGTTATCCAGCATAGTGCTGGCCCAGCCCTCCGGGTCGATAAAGAATACCACATAGGTGTAGATGCCGCCCAGGGAGATCAGCATGTAGGACAGCAGGTTGATGGCCTTGTTGCGGTAGTGACCGGCGCCGGCCACAAGGTCCGCAATGATCCCCATGCCGATGTACCCCAGAGAGAACGCCCAGTGCATCCCCGTGGCAAACCAGATGATTCCCATGATGATGCCGAGGATGGTGACGCTCCAGCGTTTCTGCACCTTAGCGACCATCAGCAGATAGATGGGGCCGCACAGCAGCGCCGCACCCATGGGCATGTAAAAGGTCAGAACCGGGTTTGGCGCAAAGGGCAGACCGCCAATCAACGTAAAGACAAAAAAGATGGCGCTGAAAATGCCAGTGGTCACAAGGTCCTTGACCGTAAGGCCCTTCTTCAGTGAATTGGCTTGGTTGCTCATAGTTTTCCTCCTGTTTCATAATGTGTTGACTTTTCATAGGCGATGTGCTACCATTCGGTTAGATGCCGCTAACCATCGCCTATACACTACACGCGGTCTGGACATCTTGCAAGGGTTTGAGACGAGGTTCGTCTCTTCGTTGCAAAAGTTCGTCCAATCGTTGTAAAGGAGGCGAGTCTTTTGTTATGCCCGAAATGACGGAGCCATACTATGTATCCATGCTGAAGGGCCACGGTTTTACCCCCGACCCCGACGATCACCAGTATGGGGCCTTGGGCCTCTGCTGGAAAATCTCCCAGGAAATCGGGGAGGGTTCCTACTGGACCTATGGACAGAAGGACCTCTACGACATTAAGATCCACAACTTTTCCTTCCATAAGGACTCCCTGCTGGAGTTCTCCCTGCCGGAGTGCCTGAGCATTACTCGCTATGACTCCATCTCCGGGGAAGAGCTGTCGCCCTACCGCCGGCTGTCCGCCGGGTGCATCAAGACCTATATCGGCGGGTATGAACCGTATCAGGTTCTGATCCACAAGAACATCCCCATCCGCTCCATCGGCATCGAGATCATGCCGGCCTACTATGAGGACTACCTCAAGAAGCAATACCCGGAAGAATACCGAAACCCAGTGGAGGCGTTCCGCAAAATCGACCAGACCACTGATTTCCCGGAGATGTCCAGACTGCTTTCTGAAGTCCAGAACTATCGCGGGGATGGGATCGCCGCCAAACTGTTCTATGAGAGCAAGGTGGCGGAGGCCCTGTCCCTGGTGGTGGAGTACCAGAAAAAACGTCCAGCGGCCCCCATCAAACTGTCTCAGGCGGATCTGGAGCGCATCCAGACCGTGGCCGCCTATCTGAGCGACCACTATGCCGCAGAGATCCCCATGGAGCGGCTGACGCAGATTGCCTGCATGGGAACCACGAAACTCAAGAGCAGTTTCAAAAAGGTTTACGACTGCACCATCACAGAGTACATCCAGCAGCGCCGCATGAGCCAAGCGGAGTACCTGCTGACCAACACAGACTTATCCATCGGCCAGATCGCTCAGACCGTTGGCTACTCCACCTCCAGCCGCTTTGCGGAGCTGTTCCGGAAGAGCACCGGGCTGCTGCCGGGAGAGTTCCGGAAAGTGGGAAGCCGGTAATAGGGCATGAAAAAGGAACTGGATACCGCCCTTTAATGGGTGGCATCCAGTTCCTTTCAATCTTCCATTCCCGATTGCCTGTTATGAATATCTATTTTATAGCCTGCACCCACCACCGTCTTGATGTAACCCGGATGTTTGGGATCCTCCTCCAGCTTTCTTCGCAGCCGCCAGATGGTATTCTCCACGGAGTTCGTCCCGTGCAGATATTCCTCCCCCCAGGCGGCCTCATAGAGCTGCGCTTTGGAGAACACCTGCCCTGGTGAGCTGGCCATGCAGTAGAGCATGGCATACTCCCCATGATTGAGTTCCACTTCCCTGCCCGCCATGAGCACCCGGCGGTGCTTATGATGGAGCTCCAGTTCCCCGATGCGCAGCACGGAGGTCGCAGGGGCAGCAACATCGACTACCTCTGCCCTTTTACCCTTCAGCGAGTCCATGATGGCCTGGAACACGCTGCCGTCCGGATCCCGTGCCCGAATGACGATGATCTCCTCCATGCTGCTCACCTCCCTGGGATCTTCTGCGACACAATCAGTTTTGCAGAATTGCCGCCGTCTCTTCCTCGCCGAGATACCCGTATTTCACCATCTGTTGGAGAACATACTGCTGCCGCTGCGCAGCCAGATCTGGGTTCGCCGTCAGCGAGTAGACGGATGGCGCATTGGGGATTCCGGCCAGCAGCGTGGCTTCGTCATCCGTCATGTCCGCAGGCTCCTTCCCAAAGTAGCCCGCGCTGGCGTCCCGGACACAGTAATAGCCGTCGCCAAAGTAAATGGAGTTGACATACAGCTCCAGAATCTCGTCCTTTGAGTAGGTCTGCTCCAGCCGAAAGGCCACGAAAACCTCCGCAGCCTTACGGATAAAACTCCGCTCCTGGGTAAAATACAGGTTCTTGGCAAGCTGCTGAGTGATGGTGCTGCCGCCTTCCCGCAGGCTCCAGGACTTGATGTTGTTCCAGGCAGCTCTGGCGATGGCGATGATGTCGATGCCGCAATGCTGTTCAAAGCGGTGGTCCTCCACTGCCACGACCGCATCAAGATAGATTTCCGGCAGGTCTGCAAGCGCCGTATAGCTGAGATCTGCCTGCACCTCTGTAACCTTGTCCTCCAAGCTCTGCTCCTTGAGTGCGTCACGATACATCAGGTAGCCCAGAACAGCCACCACACTGCCGCACAAAATCCCGGCGGCTACGATCAGCAGAATGATCCGCACCAGCAGTTTTTTCAATATCCGCATGACGCACCTCACAGTTTACTCGATTTGAATGGACACGCTCCCGGTCAGACCTTCGCCCCAGACGCCAATATAGGTGCTGCCGCCGCCCACCTCGATGGTGCCGGAGTAATCCCCGCTCTCGGACAGCAGGAGCACCGGGTCCTCAGAGCCGGAGCGCAGGAAGATGGTGGCCTCCCCCTCTTCGATGGCAAGGGAGCAGGTGACCTCTACCGTATCCCCGGCCTCCCGGTCCAGCGTGGTACCGCCAAAGAGCAGTTCCGTACCGGAAAAATCCTCGTAGTCGGCCGCATAGGTGCCGGTGTAGTCATCCTCGCCTGGAACCCGCTCACCATGGAGGGAGCGGTCCGGCGTCAGTGCCCAGGAGCCGGCGGTACCTACCAGCGAGCCGTAGGCGTCCAGAACGGCGTCCTTGACGGTATCATCCGTCGCGTCGGCCGCGGCGTCGAGGGACGCGTCTGTCATATCCGCAAGGGCGCCGGTGACCTGGTCTGCACCATTTGCCAAGCCGCCCAGCACCGCGTCTGTCCCGTCCGCCAGGGTCTGCATCATGCCGGAACAGCCGGACAGCAGCAGGGCGCAGAGCAGGCCGCACAACAGGAGCGACATCCTTTTGTTTTCAAGTTTCCTCATGGTGTTCCTCCATGCCGTCAAAGGGCGTCCCAAGCCGTCCCCATCTCTGTATGGACGGGACGGCCCGGGGCGCTCCGATGTTCACTTGCTTTACTCCGCCGCCACATCGTGCCGCCGGAGACGGCGGACGGCCAGGAGGGTGAACACCGCCGTGTAGACAAAAGCGGAGAGCAGGAAGGGCGCGAAGTCCAGCTCCATATTTGGGTTGTTGGCCCGCATCCCGATGCAGAGGAGAGAATACGGGAAGGCGTATCCAAACCCCTGGGCCGTGACCATCAGCCCTGCGATACCGCCGATCAGGCCAAAGGCCACCGGCGGGGCGAAGGCACGAATGATCAGGCTGAAATAGAGCTGCACCGCGCACACCGACACGCCGCCCACGGCTCCGCACGCCAGCCACCCGAGTAGCTCCGGCGGGATGGGGCCGGCGAGGCCCACCAGCTTTCCGCTGATAATAAACAGCGCCCCGATCCAGGCCTGGGAGAGCAGGGACATCACCGCCGCCCAAATCAGCTTAGCCAGGCACAGGGCCCCCACCGGCACCGGGGCGGTGAGAAAGCTGTTCCAGTTGTGGTCCGTGTGCTCCAGCCGCCACTGCCAGGCGCAGAACACCCCCAGGAGAGCCGGCAGGAAGAACATAGAGGAGAACAGGGTGTGCTGGCTCCACAGGCTGTACCACTCGCTCCGCAGCAGCCCCAGGTTCCCCAGATAGTTCATGGTGCCCAGGATGGCCGGGAAAATGGGCAGCACCACAAAGGCCAGCCATACCGGCGAGCGGCGGAACTTGATGAGCTCCGCCCTCAGACAACGCAGCAGCATCCCTCACACCTCCTTCCGCACGAACAGCGCCCGTCCCACCAGCAGGAACAGCGCCGCCCACAGGCACAGCAACACCAGGTCGGTGGGCACCGGCCACTCCCAGTAGAACCAGGTGAACCGGGTGTCCGGATTCCAGTTCATCCCCACCAGGGACAAAAGGCCGTAGTAGCCCCAGGGGACGCACCGGGTCAGGGCCGGCGGGAACAGCAGGGACAAGATCCCGAGAAAGCTCCCGGAGATCCCACACACCAGGGCCACCGCCTGATTGGCAAAGCGCAGGGACAAGCCCTGCTGCAGGGCGTAGACCATCATAGACACCGCCCAGGAGATCAGGGTGAAGATCCCGAACCTCCCCCAAGGGACCTCCCCCGGGAACTGCCACAGGATGCCCACCCCCATGAAGAGCGCCCACCGGACCATGAGCAGGGCCGCCAGCACCAGGGCGCCCCAGGCCAGCTTGGCAGCATAGAGAGCTCCCGGCGCCGCCATAGTCTCCAGCAGTTTCAGGGTGGTCCCCTTGTGCTCCAGCTCGCAGTTTCGGCTGGCAATGGTGGCCACGCTGATGGGCATGATGATGGCGTCCACCATGGCCAGGTTATAGAGCAGCAGCATCCAGCCCTGGCGGAGATCCTCGGCGTCCTGCCGGAGGAAGGTAGTGACGATCCACAGCAGCTCCGCCGCCAATACAGCGGCGCACACCAGCAGGATCTTCCGCCGGCGGCACTTGAAAAACTCCAGCTTCAGCAGTTTCACAGGCTCGCCGCCTTTCCCGTCAGCTCCAGGAAGATGTCCTCCAAACTCTTCTGCCGCTCCTCTAAGCGGATGACGCCCAGATTGCGCGCCCCCAGCAGGCGGGTGAGCTGGGCGGCGATCTCGTCAGAGAGGATGGGGAGGATGAGGTATCCCCCTTCCTCCTGGCAGGGCACGGACTTCTCCTGGAGGATGGCCCGGGCCACGGCGTTGTTGGTGGTGCGCAGGGCCAGGTGGTGGCGGCTGCGGCCGTGGAGGGCCTCCAGGGTGTCCTGGAACACCAGCTCCCCCTCCCGGATGATGGCCACATGGTCCGCCATCTGGTCGATCTCACTGAGCAGGTGGCTGGATACCACCACCGTCATG
>OGXQ01000796.1_pt1 | contig 24687 bp, 19 predicted proteins | sample 1576291 | NCBI WGS metagenome assembly OGXQ01 (sample SAMEA3541575, study PRJEB24748) | human gut metagenome | biome: human gut; feature: human-associated habitat; material: faeces | place: China | collected 2012 | reverse complement strand
CGGGTGGGTGCGATATTGATTACCGTGAACGTCTGGAGGAACATTCGCTCGTTGCGGGACTGGAGATCGGCCAGGAGCTCCGCCGCGTCCTTGCTGAACGTGATCAGGTCAGGGGGCAGGATGTCGGGATCGTACCCGGCCCGCACCGCCTTGCGCTGTTCCTCCACCTTCATTTTGCCGATGTCGGAGATTTTGCCCTTGATGGTCTTAATGGCCTTGAGCTGATCCACCGTCTGAATATGGAGCGTAACCGTCATTTCCGCATCCATCTCCAAAATCTCCGCATCCACTCCGGCGAAGAAGTCCGCGAATTCCCGGTCCAGGGCCTCGATCCGGGTGGCGTAGCCCTCCGTGTTGGCGGCGTAAGTCCCGGCATTGGCCGGGTCCAGCTCCGCCAGCCTGTCCCCCACCGCCCGGGTGATGGCGGCGGCATTTTTCGGGGATGTCCACACGTGCTCATCGTAGCCCACCACTTCTCCCAGGCCGGGCCCCTCCGCATGGTCGTGGTCATGGCCCTCGTGGTCTTCCATGCCCTCCACTGTCTCCTCCTCCAGCAGGTCCACACAGTCCACCATCCGCAGGGCCTCGCCCTGCATGTCCACGGACTCCAGAATCGTCTCCACCCAGGCGTCGGATTCGCCGCCCAGATAGAGGAACAGATCGCACTCCTGCACTGCCAGAATGTCCGCCGGGGTGGGCTCGTAGGAATGGCTCTCTGCTCCCGGCGGCAGCAGAAGCCGCACCTCTGCCAGCTCTCCCCCGGCGGCCCGGGCGAAATCATAGGCGGGGAATACCGTAGCCACCACTGTCAGCCGCTCTTCCCTCTCATGCTCCGCCGGAGCCTGTCCGCAGGCGGTCAACAGAAGCACCATCGCCAGCGCGGCACACAACCGAATACGTTTTTCCACAGTCTGATCTCCTTTGAAAATGAGAATTGTTTTCAGATTATGCAGTATAGCACACCTCGTCCTCAAATGCAAGGTCCGGTTTGCGAGTCCCATGCAGCGGATTAGTCTTGGCAAACTTGCAAAACTCTGGTAAAGTTAAGAAAACGCTAAGATTTCAGAGGAGGCGCACCATGAGAAAGGCACTGGAGTTTCCCCGAATCGACGAAGGCAAGCTGGACGCGGTGGAGGCCCTGATTGCAGCCATTGCAGACAAAGAACCCGGTACCGCCGGCGCGGAGCTGGAGGACCTGGCCGCTCTCACGGGCAAAGTCCACACTGATGTGGAATTTGCGGAATACTGGAGCTGGACGGACCTGGACACATTGGCACGGCTCACACTGACGCCGGAACCGCCCTGTATCCCCGACCTGTCCCGGGAGGAACTGGTAGAGCTTGTGGAAATCATCCAGCACTGCTCTGTCACCGGCCGGGAATGGGCGATGCGCTACTACACGGCGCTGCTGCGCCGCTCCCTCTCCCTGCCCAATGTCATGGACTTTGGACGACAAGCGATGCTTCGTCGGTGGTCGGCAACGGTGACAAAATAGCACCCCTGCGGCGGAATGAATATGGCGAGAGTTCGTTCCGCCACCACCAACCGCTGAGTTTCGGTCTCTCCGTGCGCAAGGAGTTCGCACACGGATTGTCGCTGGAAAGCGGTGTGAACTACACCCTGCTGCGTTCGGATGTGAGGATGCAGTACTCTTCGGACGATGTGGGCCAAAAGCTCCACTTCATAGGGGTTCCCCTCCGGGTGAACTGGCAGTTCCTCGAACGCGGCCGCTTCTCGTTGTATATGGGTGCGGGCGGAATGGTCGAGAAGTGTGTCTCGGCAAAACTCGGCTCCAAGACCATGGACGAACCGGGAGTACAGTGGTCGGCGCTTGCCGCCGTGGGAGCGCAATACCGTGTAGGCAGTATGGTAGGGCTCTATTTCGAACCCGAAGGTTCGTATTACTTTACAGAAACGGAATTGCGTACAGCTCGTACGGATTCACCCTTGACGCTAACCTTGAGACTGGGCGTGCGCCTCTCTTTTTAAAGTCTGATTTTTTAAATCGCACATTTATTGTATAAGAGGAGTTCGCACCCCGGGTGTGCGGATTCCTCCTTTCATATATACATAGGTGTGCCCTAAACTGCTATTTGCAGGTCTAAAAATGTTATTTTTTATTGTATGATCGAAATTTGTTACTATTTTTGTTGAACAAATATAAGTGACGCCCGACCTTGCATTCGCCCAAACACGATAAAAAAACACAAGTGCGCTTGTCGCACACTTGTGTCATGGTAGTCCCGACGGGAATCGAACCCATATCGTAAGAACCGGAATCTTATATTCTATCCATTGAACTACGGGACCGGGTGTGCAAAGATGCGAAAAAATTTTTAATATTCGAAAGAAATGCGAGAAAAACAGAATAATTGGCAAAGAATTGAAGCCGTAATCAAGTGGGCAAATATGTCGACCAACTATTTTGCGCGATATATCGGCCTTGCGCGCGGTGAAAACCTCTATCAGATAAAGCGCGGCAACAACGGTATTTCGCTCGACGTTGCCGACAGGATCGTCGCGAAATTCCCCCAGGTGGACAAACTGTGGCTGCTGACGGGCGAAGGACAGATGTTCTCGGAAGAGAAAACACGCGGCGCGCAGATACCTTTTTATAATGTGGATGTCGAACAGGGCATCGCACACCTCGAACACCTTGAACCCGAGAGCAACCTCGTCGTGCCCCCGCTGGGTGCGTGCGACCTGGCGATGTGCTATACCGGGCGGGCGATGGGAGCCACCGTGCCGCCGGGAACGGTCGTGCTGCTGAAGGCCGTGGACCGGGATGCAATTATTCCCGGGGGTGAATATGTGATTGTCTGCCGAAAAATTGTAACTTTGCGGATAGTTAGGGCCGCCGATGAGGAGGGCAAAGTCCGCCTGGTGGCCGGAGATCGGGAAAACTATGACGACATCGTTTTGAATGTCAGTGATATAGTGTCGGTCTACAACGTAAAAGGCAAATTGATCATAAACAGTTGACGAATATGTTTTCAGGCATCGTGGAACGTACGGCGGAAGTGGTTTCGATCCGTACCGACCGTCAGAACAAGGATTTTACGCTCCGTGCGGATTTCTGCAAGGAGTTGAAGATCGACCAGAGCATAGCACATAACGGCGTATGTTTGACAGTTGTGGACATCACGGAGGATACCTATACCGTGACGGCCATGAAAGAGACGCTCGACCGGAGCAACCTCGGGCTGCTCCGCGAAGACGACCTGGTCAACCTCGAACGGTCGATGAAGCCCGATGCGCTGCTCGACGGACATATCGTGCAGGGCCACGTCGACCAGACGGCGGTCTGCACGGCCAAAGAGGATGCCGACGGAAGCTGGTACTTCACCTTCGAGTACGAGCCGCAGGGCGGCGGACTCTGTACGGTAGAGAAAGGTTCGGTGACGGTCAACGGCGTGAGCCTCACGGTCTGCGACTCGAAAGAGAACAGTTTCCGGGTGGCGATCATTCCCTACACTTTCGAGCATACGAACTTCTGCCGCATCGAGGTCGGGTCGGTCGTGAACCTCGAATTCGACATCGTGGGCAAGTATATCGCCCGGCTGATGCAAAATTACATGAAGTAAGCCTATGGTACACATCAAGACAAAAGAGGGGGCGTCGCTGTGGATCGCCCTGCTCGCCGCAGTTATCGTCGCCGTGGGCATGATGCTGCTCCACGTCGTGTGGTGGATTACGCTCTGCGCATCGGCAGGCGCGTTTATCGTGGTGGCGCTCGCGGCGCTGTTCATCATCCGTAAGTATGTGGCTTACAAACTCAAGCCTATTTATTCGATCGTCCTTTCGCGCGACGTGCACACCAACGAGATTTTCTCGGAACTGAAAGACAAGCGCGTCGAGAATATCGGCGAGGAACTGACGGCCTGGGCCGATACCAACGACAAGGAGATCGCCCGCCTGAAGGAGGCCGAGTGTTTCCGCAAGCAGTATCTTGGTAACGTGGCCCATGAACTGAAAACCCCGATTTTCAATATCCAGGGTTATATCTCGACGCTGCTCGACGGCGGGCTGGAGGACGAACTGATCAACCGCAAGTACCTCGAACGCGCCGAGAAGAGCATCGACCGCCTGATCAATATCGTCAACGACCTCGACACTATTTCGAAACTCGAAAGCAGCATGAACCGCCTGAATATGGAGCGGTTCGATGTGGTGGCGCTGGCCAAGGAGATCGCCGAACAGGCGGAGATGGAAGCCGACAAAAAGGAGATCCGGATTTCGGTCAAAGGAGCCGACAACCTGCCCTCGCCCTTCTGGGTGTCGGCCGACAAGCATTACATCGGGCAGGTGTTCGTCAACCTGATTATCAACTCGATCCGTTACGGCAAGGAGGGAGGCCAGACGCGCATCCGTTTCCGTGACATGCTGGATAAGATTCTGGTCGAGGTCGAGGACAACGGTTCGGGAATCTCCAAGGAGGACCTGCCGCGCGTGTTCGAACGCTTCTACCGGACGGATAAGGGGCGGTCGAGGGAACAGGGCGGCACGGGCCTCGGACTGGCCATCGTCAAGCACATCGTCGAGGCCCACGGCGAGCGGATCACGGTTCGCAGCGAAGTAGGTGTAGGCAGTACATTCTCCTTTACGCTGAAAAAGGTGAATTTGCAGGATATAAATAAATAAAGGCCTGCCCGTCAGCCTGCTGTCTGAGGACTTGGCTGCGTTGCGACGAGCCCTTTGAGGGTTTTGGGGCGGGCGGAATTGAATATGCGGCATCCTGCCGCGACTACGGCGGCCCGGAGCGGTCTTGGGGCCGAAAAAATGGATAAACTTATATAAATGATACTACAACCGTTAAGTATTGTCTGGGATTTCGATCCGGTGCTGTTCAGCATCGGGTCGCTCGACATTCGTTACTATGGCCTGATGTGGGCGCTGGCCATCCTGATAGGTGCGAAATTCTTCGATAATTTCGTCAAACGCGAAGGTTTGCCTGCAAAGGTCTCGGAGTCGATTTTCATTTACGGAACGCTTGCCACGATCCTCGGGGCGCGATTGGGCCACTGTCTGTTCTACGACACGATGGAGTATCTTTCGAAGCCGTGGACCATCATCACGGGATTCCGCGACGGCGGCATGGCCAGCCACGGTGCTGCTATCGGCCTGCTGATCGGCCTGTGGCTCTTTTCGCGGCGCAACAAGCTGCCTTACATCTGGTCGCTGGACCGTATTATGATTCCGGTGGGCATCGGCGGCGCGATCGTGCGGCTGGGCAATCTTTTCAACTCGGAGATTTTCGGCCAGGCGACGACCCTGCCGTGGGGCTTCGAGTTTGTCCGTTCGCATAAATGGGTGAGCGAGTTCGCTCCCGCGGCGGTGCACCCGACGCAGATTTACGAGGCGATCTGCTACCTGGTGACTTTTGGCATCCTTTGCTGGTTGTACTACAGGAAAGACACTGCGCGCCGCCGTCCGGGCATCCTGTTCGGAATCGGCCTGATCGGTACGTTCCTCACGCGTTTCTTCATCGAATACATCAAGACCGAGCAGGAGCCTTTCGAACTGGGCTGGACCCTCGACATGGGGCAGTGGCTCAGCATTCCGTTCATCCTGTTGGGAATTTATATGATCTGGCGGGGCGTTACACAGCCCGAGACGGTTCCGGCTCCGGCTCCGAAAGCCCCGGCTGCAACGTCAAAAAAGAAGAAAAAATGAATGGTAATCCGATGGAAGAGCAGATAGGCAGGCTTGTCGGCAACCTGCTGGCCGGCGTAGGGGAGGTTTACTTTCCCGGCGTGGGGTCGCTCTACACCGAGCGTCAGGGTGCGAAACGGCTCAGCCGGCGCACCGTGTTGCCGCCGTGTCGCACCGTGGCGTTCACCTCGCAGCAGCGGGGCGTGTCGCTGGTCGACGAGATTGCCCGTGCCCTGCTCGAAAGCGGTGAATACGAGGATCCCGAAGCCGAGGCGCAAGCCGTTTACGAGCGTTGGATCGAGCGGGTCCATCAAGTCAACCTGCTGACTGTCGAAGGCGTCGGGGAGTTGAAATTCAAGAATTTCATCCTCGACGAGGCATTCGACCTGAGGTTGAATCCGCAGGGGCACGAACCTGTGCGGATTCGTGTGCAGCGCCGTTTCGACTGGCCGTTGTGGGTGGGCGTCGCGGCGATCCTGGTCGCGGTCGTTTACGGCGGACGGGAATTCCTGCTGCTTTATCCCGAAGAGACGGAGACGGCGGCTGTGGCGGAGGTCCCGGCTGCTCCCGACAGCCTGCCGGTTGCCGGAGGAGTGACCGATGCCCTGGCTGAGACCCCGGCTGTGGAACTGCCGGAGGCCGAAGAACCTGTTTTACCGGCGGACGCTGTTTCGGGGACGATGCCGGAACAGAAATACGAGGTGTCGGAAACGCCGATGGCATTGCTTCCGGGCCGTCATTATGTGGTGCTGGGGGTTTTCAGCACCCCGGAAAATGCGGTTCGAGCCGCGCAGGAAGCCGTGGCCAAAGACCCTGTATTCCGCTGCCGGATTTACTATTTCGGGAAAAAATACATGGTTTCCCCTTTCTCGTCGGACGAAGCCGCGATGTGCACGAATTTTATCCGTGAACAGGGTGACGTTTTCTCCGGCATGTGGACCTATACTGCCCGTTGATGACTGTTGCGGAGCTGATAGCCAAGGCGATCGACTGGTTTTATATTCGCCCCGTCGCTGCGATTCTGCCCCGGCGGGTATTCCGCTATGCGGTCTGCGGCGGTATGAACGTCGTTTTCAGTTGGGTCTGCTACTTCTTCGTTTACAATTTCGTACTGGATCAGGAATTGCTCGATTTCGGGTTCATAGCTATTTCGCCGCATGTCGCAGCGATGCTGATTACCTTTCCGCTGACCTTTTTCGCGGGATTCTGGCTCAACCGCAATGTGGCGTTCCGCCGTTCGCCGATTCCTTCCGGAACCCAGTTGTTCCGCTACCTCCTGTCGGTTGCGGGTTCGGTTGTGGTCAACTACTTTTGCCTGAAATTCTTTGTCGAGGTTTGCGGTGTCTGGGCTACGCCCTCGCAGATGCTGGCGACGTGCGTCACTACGGTGTACAGCTTCTTCGCCGCGAAATATTTCACCTTCCGGCACGCTGAAAAACTGGAATAAAAAAGGACCGGATTCCGGTCCTTTTTTATTTCTTGCGGTTCTCCTCCCGAAGTTTCTGGAGTTCGTACATCCGGTCACGGAATTTCGCCGCAGCGAGGAAGTCCAGCGACTTGGCGGCACGTTCCATGTCCTCGCGCGCCTTGTCGATCAGTGCGTCGATATTCTGGCTGGCAGTGTAGTTCTTCTGCACGTCGGCCGCCGTGGCGTAGTGGTCTTCGGCAATGGGGTAGGCCGTCATGTCGATCTCCGAAGTGTCGATGCGGCCTGCCAGCAGGGCGCTCTGTCCCGAGCCGCTCTTCTGCGCCTGCCGCGGCAGCATTTCGTGCTCCATGTTGTAGCGCACCTGCTTTTCGCGGCGGCGGTTGCTCTGTTCGATGGCGTAGCGCATCGAATCGGTGCAGGTGTCGGCGTAGAGGATCACATTGCCCTGCGAGTGGCGTGCGGCGCGTCCGGCGATCTGCGTGAGCGAGCGGACGTTACGCAGGAACCCTTCCTTGTCGGCGTCGAGGATCGCGACGAGCGCCACCTCGGGGAGGTCGAGGCCCTCGCGCAGCAGGTTCACGCCCACCAACACGTCGAACATTCCGGCCCGCAGGTCTTCGAGTATCTGGATGCGTTCCAGCGTGTCGACATCCGAGTGGATGTAGCGGTTGCGCACGCCCACGCGGTCGAAGTATTTCGAAAGTTCCTCGGCCATGCGTTTGGTGATGGTCGTCACGAGCACCTTGTCGTCGTTTTTCACGCGTTTGTCGATCTCTTCGATCAGGTTGTCGATCTGGTTCAGCGTCACGCGTACCTCCAGCGGCGGGTCCACGAGGCCCGTGGGGCGGATCAACTGCTCGACGATCACACCTTCGCTCTTCATCAGTTCGTAGTCGGCGGGCGTGGCGCTCACGTAGATCGACGTGCCCTGCAACTGCTCGAACTCCGAGAAGGTCACCGGGCGGTTGTCCTTGGCGGCCGGAAGGCGGAAGCCGTATTCCACGAGGTTCTCTTTGCGGGCGCGGTCGCCGCCGAACATGGCGTGGACCTGCGGCAGGGTGACGTGGCTCTCGTCCACGACCATCATGTAGTCCTTCGGGAAGTAGTCGATCAGGCAGAAGGGGCGCGTTCCGGCGGCGCGGCCGTCGAAATAGCGCGAATAGTTTTCGATGCCGGGGCAGTAGCCCAGTTCCTTGATCATTTCCAGGTCGTATTCCACACGCTGTTTGATGCGCTGCGCCTCCATCGGGCGTCCGGCGCGCTCGAAGAACTCGATCTGTTTGCCCAGGTCGAGGTAAATCTGCTGCACGGCGGCGTTGATGCGCTCCTTGGTCGTCACGAAAAGATTTGTGGCGTAGAGCGTGATGCTGTCGAGCGAGGCGATGCGCTGTCCCGTGACGGGATCGATCGACTGGATGGCTTCGACCTCGTTGTCGAAGAACATCACGCGGAAACACTGGTTGCCGAACTCGCCGAATGCCGCCATGATGTCCACCGTGTCGCCGTTCACGCGGAACGTCGCCGGCTCCAGGTCGCGTTCGGTGCGGGTGTATAGCGCTTCGACCAGTTTGTAGAGGAAATGTTTGTAGCTCACGACCTGCCCGACCTTGATGTTGATGGCCGTGGCGTGGAAATCCGCCGGGTTGCCCGCGCCGTAGAGGCACGAGACGCTCGACACGACGATCACGTCGCGGCGGCCCGACAGCAGCGTGGCTACCGTGCCCAGACGCATCTTTTCGATTTCAGCGTTGATCGAAAGGTCTTTCTCGATATAGGTGTCCGACGAAGGCAGGTAGGCCTCCGGCTGGTAATAGTCGTAATACGATACAAAATACTCCACGGCGTTCTCCGGGAAGAAGTTGCGGAACTCCCCGTACAACTGTGCCGCGAGGGTCTTGTTATGGCTCAGGACCAGCGTCGGACGGTTCAACTGTGCGATGACGTTGGCCACCGTGAACGTCTTTCCGGAGCCCGTCACGCCCAGCAGCGTGTTGTGCTTCGAACCGTGTTCGATCGAACTCACGAGTTGTTCGATAGCCTCCGGCTGGTCGCCCATCGGGGCGTAGTCCGATACGAGTTTGAAATCCATAGGACAAAGTTACATATTTTTTCGGATATAGAACGGAAATCGCAGGCTGTGGCGTATGTCCGATAACATTCTTGATATTTTTCCGTATCTTTGTACGCTATGATCGACAGGGAAACAGTAGACCGCATTTACGCCGCCGCAGATATCGTGGATATCGTCGGCGAATACGTCACGCTCAAACGCAAGGGCGTGAACTACCAGGCCTGCTGTCCGTTCCACAACGAGAAAACCCCGTCGTTCGTCGTCTCGCCTTCGAAGGGAGTGTACAAATGTTTCGGATGCGGGAAGGGCGGCAACGCCGTGACGTTCCTGATGGAGCACGAGAACATCACCTATCCCGAGGCGCTGAAGATGGTGGCCAAACGTTACGGCATCGAGGTCAAGGAGAAGGAGATGACCGACGAAGAGGTGCGCCGCAACGACGACCGTGAGTCGATGTTCGCCCTGAACGGCTGGGCCGCGGAGTATTTTGCCAACTACCTCCAACGTGAGACCGAGGGCCAGAGCGTGGGACTGGCCTATTTTCGCCAGAAGCGCGGGATGACCGACGCCACGATCCAGAAATTTGGCCTCGGGTTCTGCCCGGCCAAGGGCGACCGGATGTCGAAGGATGCGATGGCTGCGGGTTACAAGGCGGAGTTCCTCGTTTCGACGGGCCTTTCGCTGCAGCGCGAGAGCGACGGTTCGCTCTACGACCGCTTCCGCGACCGCGTGATCTTCCCCGTGCACAATATTTCGGGCCGCATCGTGGCGTTCGGCGGCCGTACGCTGCGCACGGACAAGCAGGTAGCCAAATACCAGAACTCCCCGGAGAGCGAGATATACAGCAAAAAACGCGAGTTGTACGGCCTTTATTTCGCCAAGAAGGCCATTCAGCAGCAGGACTTCGCTATCATGGTGGAGGGTTACACCGACGTGATTTCGATGCACCAGGCGGGAGTCGAGAACGTCGTGTCGTCGTCGGGCACGTCGCTCACGACGGAGCAGATCCGCCTGCTGAACCGCTTTACGAAGAACATCACGGTGATCTACGACGGCGACTCGGCGGGTATTCACGCTTCGCTGCGCGGCATCGACATGATCCTCAAGGAGGGTATGAACGTGCGCGTGGTGCTGCTGCCCGAGCCCGAGGACCCCGACTCGTTCGCCCGCAGCCATACGGCGACCGAAGTGCAGGAGTACATCCGCGCCAACGAGCAGGACTTTCTCGAATTCAAGGCTAAACTGCTGTTGAAGGATGCCGAGGGCGATCCGATCCGAAAGGCGGCCTTGATCGCCGACATGGTGCAGTCGGTGTCGCAGATTCCCGACCCGATCCAGCGTTCGGTCTACATCAAGGAGTGCGCGCGGATCATGGACATCGACGAGCAGATTCTGATCTCGGAGGTGGCGCGCAAGCGTATGACCACGTCGGGCGACCGCGAGGCGGATGAATTCCTGCGGCGCCAGACGACGCTCAAACAACGGGAGGCGAAGCAGCCCGAAGTGGAGTTTGTCAAGCAGGTCGAGGCGGGGAGCAGTTTCGAGACGCTGGAACGCGAGATCGTGAAATACCTGCTCAAATACGGACACTGCTCGTTCGATTTCAAGGAGGGACGCACGATGGTGGCGTGCAACGTCGCGGAGGTGATTTTCGCGGAGTTGAACGACGACAATATCGTCTTCCGCAATCCCGTCTACAACAAGATCATGGCCGCCTACCGTGAGCAGTGGGCGCAGTTGGGGACCGGGACGGAGGTTCCGGCGCATGTCTTCCTGAACCACATCGATCCCGAGGTGTGCAACATGTCGGTGGACATCCTCACCTCGGACGACAACTATGTGGCAAGCGAATTGTGGCGTCGCAAGGAGATACACATCGACAGCGATGCCGAGATGTTGGCCGTGGGTGTTCCGAAGGCCGTGACGCTCTACAAGTCGAAGGTGGTCGATGCGCTGATCAAGGAGTTGCAGAGCCGGCTCGGCGACGAGGAGATCACCGACGAGGAGATGCGCGACGTGGTGCAGCGCCTGTCCAATTACAACAAGGTGAAAGTATCCATTGCAAAGAAAATACAACGACTGATTTTATAACCCGCATTCGGCGGGCTGAGCTGGATTTATAGGATGGTTTTGGTTGTTTTGCCCGTCAAATGCGGGTTACGGCATTGAAAATGCCGGATTTATATTAATATTCCCTCTAAATCTCCCTTTGTCAAAGGGGGACTCGGGATAAGGAATTTTTATTAAAAAAAGGGGCGGGTCTCGGGTCGTACACGCATCACTGCGCATACCGTGTGCAAACAGAAAATAAACAGAAAGATGTGTAAAACATATCAAAGATAAAAGAATTAGTTACCTTGACCGATTCCCACCCCTGCTGTTAAAATTGCAATTTGTGTGCCGTTTTTGAGTATTATGAGTGAACAGAAAAAGATAAATATCCGGAACAAGCGCGCGACGTTCGACTATGAGATTCTGGAAGAGTACGTTGCGGGTATTGTGCTCGTCGGAACGGAAATAAAATCCATCCGTGCGGGCAAGGCTTCGATGGTCGATACGTTCTGCTATTTCGACCGGGGAGAACTGTGGGTGCGCGGCATCAATATCTCCGAATATGCCTGGGGAACCTGCAACAACCACGTCCCGCGCCGCGACCGCAAGCTGCTGCTTACGGCGCGTGAACTGGACAAACTCCAGCGCGCTTCGCAGGACAAGGGGCTCACGATCGTGGGCCTGCGCCTGTTCCTGAACGAGCGCGGTCTGGCGAAGGTCGTCGTGGGGCTGGCCCGTGGCCGTAAGTCGTACGACAAGCGTGAATACCTGAAGGAGAACGACGCCAAACGGGAGATGGACAAGGCGATGAAAACGTATAGGAAATAATTCGTTGCGAAGACGGCGGATAGAGAAACCGATAGACACTTATGACGAAAGCGATATTTTTGGATGTGGACGGAACGCTGATCAGTTTCAAGACCCACGAAGTACCTGTTTCGGCGCTGGAAGCGCTGTGGCAGGCCCATGCGCGCGGTGTGCAACTCTTCATCGCTACGGGACGCGCAGCCGGCGACCTCGGGGAGTTGGGGGAGATTCCCTACGACGGGGTGGCGGCTCTGAACGGAGCCGACTGCCTGATGCGCGACGGGCGGGTCGTGGCCCGGCATCCGATTCCGCGGGTCGATTTCGAACGTGCCATGCAACTCTCCGACCGGTACGGATTCTCGCTGGCCTTCGAGTTGAACGAGGGATTGTTCGTCAATCGCCTGTCGCCCGGCGCCGAGGAGTGGTCGCGGATGGTGGCCCATCCCATGCCGGTCGAAACGAACCTCTACGAGTTGTTCGAAAACTGCGAGTGCTGCCAAATGTGTTTCTTCTTCGACCCGGAGACCGAGCGCAGGGTAATGGCCGAACTGCCGTCGCTCGTGGCGACGCGCTGGTGTCCGGTTTTCGCGGATATCAATGTGCGGGGTGTCGACAAGGGAACCGGCATGGCGGAGTTTGCGGCCCATTTCGGGTTTGCACACGACGAAACGATGGCTTTCGGCGACGGCGGCAACGACGTTGCGATGCTCCGGGCCGCAGGTGTGGGCGTCGCGATGGGCAATGCCTGCGATGAGGCGCTGAATGCCGCGGATTACATTACCGCATCGGTCGACGACGACGGCATCCGTAAGGCGCTGGAGCACTTTGGGATTATAGATAAACAATAAAAATATGTCTTTGATTCTTTGCATTGAAACCGGAACGGACGTTTGTTCCGTGGGGATCGCCAAGGACGGCGAACTGCTGTCATTGTGCGAGAGCGACGAGGGGCGTGACCATGCCCGCAAGGTCGGCGTGTTCGTCGACGAATTGCTGCGCGAGACGGGGATTGCTCCCGAAGACCTCGATGCCGTGGCTGTGGGTAAGGGGCCCGGGTCGTACACGGGATTGCGTATCGGCGTATCGTTCGCCAAAGGGCTTTGTTACGGTTTGCAGAAGCCGCTGGTGGCTGTAGGGTCGCTCGACGCACTGGTCGAGGTGGCCCGCGAAGATTATGAGGCGGGGATTCTTTCGGTCGAAGGCTGGGAGAAGGCTTATTTGTGCCCGATGGTCGATGCGCGGCGCATGGAGGTCTATGCGCAGGTGTTCGACGCCGACGGCCGACCGCAGAGCGAGGTTTCGGCCGAAGTGATCGATACGGAGAGCTTTGCGGCGTTTCGCGGGCAGGGACGCCCGTTCGTGATTTTCGGCAGTGGAGCCCGCAAGTGTGCCGATGTGCTGCCCGATGCGACGCTGGTCGAGGTGACCCCGTCGGCCCGCGGACTTGCGCGGCTGGCCCAGCAGGCGCTCGACGAAGGCCGCACGGTGGACATCGCTTATTTCGAGCCTTTCTACCTGAAAGACTTTGTGGTGACCACTTCCAGGAAAAAACTCTTCTGAGATTTGTCGTGACGATAAATCGCGGTTGGAGCGGCGGCCTGCTTCCCGAAGCCCGGAACCGCACCTGCTCTGACGGCAAATCGGAACCTTTATGACGCGCGAAGCCCTGATAAAACTCCTGTCGGAGCGGTTTTACGGCAATTTTGCCGATGAAACGGCCCGGCTGGTCCGTGATGCGGATGCTGTTGCGTTGCTGTATGAGACGGCCACTTCGCCGCACCCGGAGTTGCCGAAGCCCGTACGCCGGAAAGTGTTGTTCCGGGGTGCTTATGTGCTCGAACGCATCTACTTCGCTTCGCCCGGGTCGTTTCTGCCGTATGCCGATGCCTTTTGCCGGACCGATTTCCCGGCGTGCGGCAATGCCAGCGCGCGGCGTCATTTCGGGAAGATCATGGCCGACCTGCTGGAACGTTATGAACCGGATGGCGACGCTCTCGAAAGGATTGCGGAGACGGCTGCCGAATGGGCGGTTGATCCGGAGGCGAAAGTCGCGGTGAAGGTCTGGGCCGTGGAGGTGCTGAAACATTGCCGGGAGCGTGTCGGCTGGGTCGCGGAGTCGTGGGACGACCTCGTGGAGGCCCTTGCGCTCGACGCGACGCCGGGCATCGAATCGCGGATGCGCAAGAGTTGGAAAACAAAGCGATAACAGAGTACCCGAATTGAGAAACGCCGTCCGAAACGTTGTAACGTTCGGGCGGCGTTTCCGTTAGCCGGGTGGGGGCTTTGGGTGAGGCTTACCAGCTCATGACGCGGACCTTGTACATATCCAGGTCGGGGACTTTGATCGTACGCGTCGCGGCGGAGCCGTTTCGGTCGGCGGCATAGCGGATGGTCTGTGTCGACCAGGACTGCGAACCTTCCGGAATCGTCGAATCGGTGTACCACAATTCGCCCGTGTCGTCGTTGTAGTTGATCGACTTGATGGCGGTGGAGCTGGCGAAGAGCGTCATTTCGGTAAACTGGTTGGCGCCGATGTCGTAGAGGTATGCCCGGCGTCCGCCGATGCAGAGCGTGTTGGAGTTGACCAGCGACATGTCGTGCAGGCCGCCGTAAGGCGTCTGTACGGTTTTCTCCAGTTCGAGCGAAGGCGTTGCGCCCGTCCAGTCTTTCAGCTTGTAAATCTGGAGGCTCTGGCCCCCGATGGCGTAAAGCCGCTGGGTCGTTTCGTTCCAGACTACGCCGTGTGCCGAACCGAGTTCCGACTGGAACAAAACGAGGTTCGGGCGCGCGATGTCGTAGACCTGGACTTTGTTGTTGTTGGAGCCGCTGCCTTCGGAGCAGGCTACGGCAATGCGGTTGTCCGGGAGCATCTCCGCCGAATGGGCGTTGGGGGCTGCCGTGGTGTGGAAGAGCACCTCCCCGGTTGCGATGTCGAGCAGCGCGCACCAGTTGTAGGAACTCGTGACCAGGAGCTTTTTGCCGTTGTCGACGGGCTTGCAGTCGTCGAGGTGGTTGCAGCGCGACGCGGCCAGCCCGAGCGTCTCTGCTGCGGTGGTGGCGTCCCAACTCCACGTGACGGCATTTTTGTAGCCCGTTTCGTCGGCCAATCCCGCATCGATCATGTAGACCATGTTGTCGCCGCAGAAGATCAGTTCGGTTACCTCTGTCGAACGGGCGTCGTCGGTCTCGATCTTGTCACCGGCCGTGAGCGTCACGGGATCGGTCGAACTGACCGAAAACGAATGGCCGTCGGTGTCGGTGAGGGTCACGGTATACCCTTGTGAGAGCGTTACGGGGGCTATCATTACCGGAATCAGCCGGGCTTCGCCGGTGCAGTCTATGGGCGAAGGCGGCGTCACGGTGATCGTCTGCGCCGATGCGCTGACCGACCCGTCGTCGATGCCGATCGAAATATCCCCGGCAATCGTTTCGCCGCCGTTGGCTTTGACGACGGCCTTGCTGATCGAGTAATTTCCCTTTTTGACGCTGACGTACATCGTGCAGAAAAGCTGTTTGAGTTCGATGTCGTAGCCTTCATAACTGTTGGCGCGGGCCGTGGCTTTGCCGACGAGGCAGGGCGTGATGCTGCCGCTCTGGGTAGCGGGAATGGTCGCCTTCAGGGTGTTGTCTTCGCACGCGAGGGCCGCGTCGGAAGGGTAGAAGCCCACGAGCGTCGCATCGGCATGCGCCGGAGCGTCGACCGTGAAGAGGAAGAGCGACTTCTGGGATCCGGGGAGGATCGGCGCCGCGTAGGCGGGCTCCGCCACGCCGTGTTTGACGGCAAAGACGGCTCCCCGGTCGGAGCTTTTCCACGTGACGAGCGATGTCGCGCCCTGGTCGTTGTAGTATTTCGAAAGTGTCAGGGTGACTTTGGCGGCCAGTTCCGAGGTTTCGCCCGAGTCGTCGTTCGAGCACCCCGCACCGAGGCTGGCGGCGCAGAGGCCGAGCCACAGCATCGGCCGGATTTTATTCAGCAGTCCGTATTTCATGGCAGTGTATTTTGTCGGTTATTTTTTCTTGTTGCCGAGTATTACCTCGTTATAGGTTTTGACGATGTTTTCGGGCGTGGCGGCCTCCCCGGCACGGACTTCGTGCATGAAGACTCCCTTGTAGCCCGAAGCCTGCAGGCGGCGGAGGAAATCGGGCCAGTCGATGACGCCTTCGCCCGGCAGCCAGTGCCGTTCGTCCTTGCGGTCGTAGTCCGAAGCGTGGATCGTGCCGATGCGGTTGCCGACGGTCTCGAAGAAGTGTGCATGCTCCTCTTTGAGCAGGTGGTTCGAATCGAAGCAGACCATGACTTCGGGGTAGTCGGCGATGAGCCGCATGAGTTCGCCCGAGTCGCGGCCCAGGCACGTGCGGGGCAGGTTCTCGATGCAGAGCACCGCGCCGATTTCTTTGGCGGCCAGCGCGAGGCGGCCGATGGAGTTGGCCGAGTTTTGCAGGCGGGTCTCCCGTTCTTCGTCGGTGATCGGCTCCGAACTGGGATGGAGCACGAGACGCTGCGGGCCGAAGATCGACGCGAGGCGGATCATCCGCTCCATGAGCACGACGTTCTGCTCGCGCAGCGCCGGATCTGTCACCGAGATGTCGAGCTGGCGGCTGAACGGCAGGTGGCAGGACCAGACTTTGAGCCCGGCTTCTTCGAGCAGCGCCTTGACCCGGTAGGCCCGGGTGTAACATTCGTTCTCGGGGGCATTGCGCCAGAAGTAGTTGAAGACGACTTCGACGTGATCGACCCCGGAGGCCTTGATTTGCGCGAGTCCCTCCGCGGAGGGTGTTTTCAGCATGCTGAGGGAGATGCCGACCGGATATTTGGCTTGTGAAACAGAGCCTATCAGCAGAAAGGCCATGCTGAGGATTATAAGTTTTTTCATTGCGGTTACGGATTAGGGATGTAAAGGGAGGCCCCGGTGCGGCCGGCGCCTCCCGAATCGGTTATTTTACGCAGCACGAGCCGCAGAGGTCCCCGCCGTGGGTGCTCCAGCTCGAAGCCCGTTCGCCTCCGACGTATTTGCCGACGAAGATTCCGTTTTTCGAGGAACTGCCGATGAACGCCGAATAGAGAACGCCGTCGAGGTAGTTGTTGCCGCCCATCTGTTTCTGGTTGGTATCGCTGCCCTCGTAGCTCCACGAGTCGAGGACGTTGCCGTTCGCATCGAAAATGTAGGAGACGTTGGAAGCCTGTCCTGCCGTGATGTAGAACCGGTTTTCGGAGTCGACGCAGGGGTGCGCGAAGTTGAATGCGTTGGTGAGCGGGGTTCCGCTGGGGGTATGCGCATATTCCCAGTTTTTGGCCGAAAGGTCGCCCTTCACGTTGAACACCTCGCCGCTCTTCGATCCGGCGAAGACCGAGCCGTTGGGGGCTACGACGGGTTCGTAGATGTCGTTGGCCGTGGCATTGCCGCCTCCGGCCAGGAGGCGGCCGTGGATGGTGCGCGAAGTCAGGTTGACGGCTCCGATGTAGCCGGATTTAGCGCCGAAATAGGCCAGTGTCTTGTCGTTGCTGACGGCAAAACCCGTATTGTCGACCATCGTGCAGCCCAGTGCGACTTTGGCGATCTCCGCTCCGGTTTCGGCGTTGAGGAAGATGGCGTTGGAGGTCGTGCCGACGAGCAGTTCGTTCGCGAAGACCAGCAGGCCGCAGCCTTTGGCGCCGGCTGCATAGGACCAGATTTTCGATCCCGACGAGGCGTCGATCCCGAACGTGTTGCCCGTGGCGTCGCTGATGTAAACGACACTTCCGGAGGCATTGACGGCCGGAGAGCAGCTTTGCATGGAGCCGGCCTCGGTGAAGGTCCACTTCAATTGACCTTCGGCGGTCACGGCATAGAATTGCCCGGCGGTGGTCGTTCCGTAATAGATGTCGCCGGTGACAGGGTTCACGGTGAGCATGTTGTAGCTGTTCGACTTGGCTGCCGGGACGTAACGCCACTTCTCGCTGCCTGTGGCCAGGTCGAAGGCGTACAGGCCCGCCACCTTGTTGAACGTGATGATGTAGACGGTTTTCCCGTCGGGCGAGAATACCGGACAAGTGCCTTTGAAACCGTTGTAGTTCGAGCCGTCCTGCGCCCAGTCGGTGCTGTAAACGACGTATTCGCGAATCTCGACTTCGAGGTTCCAGCTCCGTACGCTGCCGTTGATGGTCGCGCTCAGTTTCACGGTCTGCGTGCCGATCGATCCGAGTCCGTATTTGACGACCGTGCCCTGCTTTACGACATCGCCCGGGAAAGTCCATTTGACATCGGTGGCCGTCGGGTAATCCGCCGTGTTGAACGTGAAGGTGATGGGCTGATTCTTGGCTGCCTTGTCGCGGTCGAGGGTGTAGGGGACGGCCTGGGTCGGCATGGCCTTGATGGTGGCCGCTTCAGAGGTTCCCTTGGCATAGTTGGCCACCAGCGAGAAGTAGTAGTTCTTGTCGTTGACCAGGTTGTCCAGCGTGATGGAGGTCGCATCCTTGTCGATGGGCTGTTCCGTCACGTCGCCGGTAGCGTCTTCGTTGTAGTAGGAGAGCGTATAGGAGAGCACCGTCGTTGCGGGTTTCGACCACGTGAGCGTGACGTAGGCGTTGCCCGCTTCGGCCGCGAGGTCGGTGACCGGGAACCGCGTGGTCGACGGTTTGCCCGTAATGCCCACGTAGTTCGAGATGTTTTCGCCGTAGACGGCCTGCACGTAGAATGTGTATTGCGTGCCGTTGGTAAGCCCGTTTACCGTGCAGTTCATCGGGCCGCCCGTACGCCGGGTCACGGTTTTCGAATCGGAGTCGGTGTAGTAGACGATAAAGTCCGTCGGGTTCCAGCCTTCGGGCATGCTCCACGAGAGCAGTACCTCTTCATCGCCCGGCGTAGCCGTGAGGCCGGTGACCTGGTGACGTGCCGCACCCGCCTCGGGAATGTCCTCGGTCCAGCACGCTGCGAGGTTCGCCGTGAGGACTGTGGCCAGCAACAGGTTGATTATCTTTTTCATGCTTGTTTTGACTTTAAGGGTTGATGAATTAGAAACCGGGGTTTTGCCACAGGATCGAGGGGTTGTTCACGATCTCGATCTGGTTCTGCGGGATGGGGAAGATCAGGTTGTGGGCGTCGAGCGTGTAACCCAGGTTGCGGAAATGCTCCACGGCCAGCCCCAGCCGCACGAGGTCGAACCAGCGGTGGCCTTCCAGGGCGAATTCGCGTCCGCGCTCGGCGGCCAGTTCGCGTATAAACTCGGCTTTGGTCTTTATGTCGTCCGAGGTCAGTTCGTCGAGTCCGGCACGGGTGCGGGTTTTGTTGAGCCATGTCAGCGCCGTCGGCAGGTCCGTTTCGGCGAGCGCTTCGGCGTACATCAGCGTGATGTCTGCATAGCGCAGGTGCGGGAAGTCGTTGCCTACCTGCGTATTGTAGGTAGCGTCGTAGGTGTCGTACCACTTGGTCATGGCGAAGAGGTTGCTCTGTATCTTCGTGTAGGTGCTGATCAGCGCCAGCCGGTTGTCGGTCTCGTCGTAAATCGCCTTGAATTCGGGGGTCGGGTTGCGGATGTCGGCCATTACATCGGTATTGGTACTGTACCAGTAACCGTGTCCGTTGTCGTTGGTCTTGTTGTAGTAGAGCGCGAAGATGACCTCCTTGTTCATCTTGTTGTTGATGTCGAAGACCCGTTTCGTCGTGGATTCCAGCCCGTAGCCCGTGGCCTTCATCGCCTCTTCGAGTGCGGTCTTGGCTTCGGCGTGCTTGCCGAACGTGAGATATACTTTCGCCAGCAGCGTGTAGGCCGCGATACCGGTCACACGGGCCGTCTCGGCGCCGCGGGTCGCGGGCAGCAGGCGTGCGGCCTCGGCAAGGTCTTCGGTCAGCAGGCTGTACATCTCCGCCTCGGTGCAGCGCGGGATGAGTTTGGCCGCAGCCGGGGGTACGACCGTGCGGGCGATCGGAACCACGCCGAACGTGCGGTAGAGGTTGAAGTACCACCAGGAGCGCATGAAGAGGCATTCGCCGCGGTACTTGTCGTAGTTGGGAATCTGCACGCCGTGCATGTGGTCGAGTACGTCGTTGCAGCGGTAGATGCCGTTGTACCAGGCATCCCAGATGTCGCTCAGGATGCCGTTGCTCGCCGTCTCGATGAAATTGTCTATGTCGTAGCGGTCCTGCGTCGAAACGGCCATCGATTCGAGGATGTTCTCGTCGCTGCGGTAACCGATCTCCGTGAGGTGGAAACTCATCATTGTCTTGAGTTTGGCGTAGCAGGAGACGACGCCCTGGTTGAAATCATCGTCGGTTTTGTAGAAGTTGCCTTCGGTGATGTCATTGCTGGGGTACTGTTCGAAGAAGCCTTCGCCGCACGAACTCAGCGCGAAAGCGGTGAAAACGAGGTAGTATTTCAGTTTCATAATCTTCGTCTTTGAAATTACAGGTTAAAGTTGATACCGACGCTGAACGTGCGCGAAAGCGGGTAGGAACAGTAGTCCTCGCCGGGGCGCAGGGCGTCTGCCGCGCGCTTGTTGACCTCGGGGTTGTAGCCCGAATAGTTGGTCCAGGTGAAGAGGTTGCTGCCCTGCACATAGATACGCAGTTTCGAAATTCCGGCCCGGCGGGTCCATTTGTCGGGGAAGGTGTAGCCCAGCGAGAGGTTTTGCAGGCGCAGGTAGGAGCCGTCCTCCAGGTGGAAGGTCGAGGTGCAGGCGCCGTTGTTACCGCTCGATTTGCGGGTCGCGCGGTTCAGTTCGCCGTAGGGGTAGCGCTGGAGCGATTCGCGCATCATGTTCGACGAAGCCTCCATGTTGAGCAGGTAGCGTCGTTCGAGGTTGAGGATTTCGTTGCCGTAGACCCCCTGGAACGCTGCGGCGAGGTCGAAGCCTTTCCAGGAGAGGTTCACCGAGAATCCGTAGTAGAAATCGGGCATGTAGTTGCCTACGATCACCCGGTCGGCGTCTTTTTCGAGAATGCCGTTGCCGTTGGCGTCGACGAAACGGAAGTCGCCCACCTGCGCCGTGTCGAAATGCGGGTAGGAGTCCAGCTCCTCCTGGTTGTGGAAGATGCCGTCCTGGACCATCAGGTAGTAACAGCCGACGGGCTGTCCGACGCGGGTGATGTAGTAGCCGCCGGCGTAGGAGGACTCCTTGATGATGTCGGCGTTTTCGTCGCCGAGGCTCAGCACCTTGTTGCGGTTGAGCGACCAGTTGGCCGAAACGGCGTAGGAGAAGTCGCCGAACGTGCGGCGCGAGGAGAGCGATAACTCGACACCTCTGTTTTGCATCGAACCGATGTTCATGTTCGAGGTCGTGAGGCCCGATACCGACGAGACGGGAACGTCGAAAAGCATGTCGGTGGTCTTCGAATAGTAGTAGTCGGCGTTCAGTCCGAGCAGTCCGCGCCAAAGGCTGATGTCTACACCGACATTGTACTGGGTATTCTTCTCCCAGCCCAGGTCGTTGTTGGCTATCTGTTTGGGGTAGACCTGCGAGGTGAGCCCGTTGCCCAGGTCGATGTTCGTCGTGCCGTAGAGCGCCAGGTATTCCGAGTTGCCGATCTGGGCGTTGCCCGTCTGGCCGACGCTGGCGCGGAATTTCATGTCGTCGATCCACTTGATGCCGCGCATGAAGTTTTCATCGCTGATGCGCCAGCCGATGCTTGCCGCAGGGAAGTAACCCCAGCGGGTGTTGGGGGCGAAGCGCGACGAGCCGTCGCCGCGGACCGAGACCGAAGCCATGTAACGCCCCTTGTAGGAGTACTGCGCACGCAGAAGCCACGAGGCGAACGTATAGGCGTACTTGTTGTTGTAGGTGTTGTCCTGGTCGATGGTTTTGCCCTTGGTGGACCGGATCTTGTCGTCGCCGATCGTGCCCGTCGAGACGATCTGCGCCGTCTGGGTGGTGTATTTCTCGGCTTCGTAGACGGCTACGGCATTGATCGTATGGTCGCCGAACGAGCGGTTGAAGGAGAGCTGGTTCGAGAGGGTCCAGTGGAAATAGTTGTTGTTGTAATAGTTAGCTGACGGGGTCGACTGCGCGTCGAGGTATTTGTAACCGCGCAAGGGGAGCGAGGAGGGGCGGTAGTAGTTGCGGATGTAAGAGTAGTAGTCGCCGCCGGCCGTGATTTTGTATTCGAGGCCCTTGATGAACTCGTAGGAAGCGAAGACGTTGCCCAGGATATTGAGTTTTTCGCGGATGTCGTCGATTTCGAGTGCCAGCGCCACGGGGTTGAGCACCTCGTTGGTCTGGGTGTCCCACGTATTGATGCGCAGGAAGCCGTTCATATCCCAGTTGTAGGAGCCGTCGGAGTTGTAGACCGGGAAAACCGGGGGCGCCATCAGCGCCGAGGCGATCACGCCGTCGCCGCCGTACTGGGCGTCGGCGTCCACGTAGTTCGACTTCGAATAGGAGGGCGAGAAGCTGACTCCGTATTTCAGGCGGTTGCGCTTGCCGTCGAGGTTGACGCGCAGCCCGTAGCGTTCGAAGTCCGAACCGATGATCGTGCCTTCGCGGTAGAGGTAGTTGGCGCCGACGAAATAGTTGATGCTCTTGGTGCGGCCCGATATCGAGAGCGAATGTTTGGTCGAGTAGGCCGTGCGGAAGATGGCGTCCTGCCAGTCGGTGTTGACCATCGTGCCGGTCTTGTCCTGCAGGTAGGCCGTGATGAGCGGGTCGACGCGGTGGTAGGTTTGCGGGCGGCTCTCGTAGGGATCGTCGATCGAACCCGTCGGAACGTTGAACAGGTAGGCGCCGTCGCGGGCTTCCTTGAAGATTTGGGCGAATTCGTAGGCGTCGAGCATTTCCATCGTTTTGGTGACGTTCGAAACGCTGAACTGTCCGTCGTAGCTGACGACGGGGTGTTCGCTCTGGCCGCGTTTGGTGGTGATGAGGATCACGCCGCATGAACCGCGCGAACCGTAGATAGCTGCCGCCGAGGCGTCTTTGAGCACTTCGAGGCTCTCGATGTCGCTGCCGTCGAGGTTGGCGAAGGCCCGGGCGTCGCACGGAATGCCGTCGATGACATACAGCGGGTCGTTACCCGACGTGGCGGACTGGATGCCGCGGATGCGGACCGAAACGCCGTGCCCGAAAGCGGCGCCGCGGGCAGGGGAGCCTTGGAAGGCCGACGGATTCTGGCCGCCGAGGACAATCCGGCCAGCCGCTATTTCCTGGAACAGGCCTTGCGCCGGGAGGGCGCGCGGGCCGTGGTGACCGCTGACGGCGAAGCCACCCTGGCGGCCCTGGGTGAAGAGGAATGGGACGTGGTGCTGCTGGACGCGCGCATGCCCGGTCCCGACGGCCTGGACGTGCTGGAACGCATCCGGCAGGGCCGGACCGGAGCGCCTGCGGGGCAATGTGTGGTCCTGTACACGGCGGCGCTGGACGCCGAAGCGCAAGAACGCTGCCGCAGGTTGCGGCCTGACGATATATTGTTCAAACCGGTCAGTTTCGCGCTGCTGCGGCAGCGCCTGGCGGCCCTGCCGACAGCGCGGGGCAACGGGGCAACGTTGACGCAGGAAGACACGAGTGTGCCGGAAAAAAACATCTCTGTCGGCCGGGAAAAGACCATTGCCGGAGACGGCCGGGCAAATACGGACGATATTGAATTGCCGCCCTGGGACCGGGAAGCCGCTCTGGCGGCCATGGACGGGGACGCGGCAATCTTTGCGCATTTGCTTGCGGTCTTGCGTGATGATCTGGGGAAGATGCTGGACCAACTGGTGGAAGCCGTGGCGGCGGGGGATCGGAAGAACATCCGTCGGCTGGCCCATGCCTGCAAGAATTCGGCGGGCACCATGCGCCTGATGCGCCTGCACGGCGCAGCCGCCCTGACGGAAAAAGCGGAAGACGCGGCACTGGACGCAAGGGCAGGGAAACTGGAACGGGCCATGCGTGAGGCCCTGGCGCTGCTGGAGGCCGTTGACGGCGGCAGCGGGACAGAGACGGAAACGCGGACCGCGGAGACAGGGAGGAGGGCATAATGGCGCGTATTCTGGTGGTAGATGATGAAGCCCTGATGCGCACCATGGTGGAAGTGGTCTGTACGCGCATGGGGCATGAGGCCGTGTGCGCCTCTTCCATCAAGGAAGGCCTTGCTCTGGGCCGCCAAGGCGTGGACGTGGTGCTGCTGGACGCCTGGCTGCCGGACGGCAACGGCCTGGAATTTCAAAGGGAGTTTGCCAATCTGCCTGAAGAGCCGGACATCGTGATCATCACCGGCCACGGCGACGGCGACGCGGCGGAAGCGGCTTTGCGCTCCGGAGCCTGGGAGTTTCTGACCAAGCCCCTGCAGATCCGCGACATCGAACAATGCCTGCGGCACATTCTGGCGTTCCGCCAGGGCCGCAAGCCGGGCCCGGCCTCCCTCAAAGTGGACAGCGGGCACATTCTGGGCTCCGGACCGGGCATGACCCAGGCCCTCAAACTGCTGGCCCAGGCCGCCCAAAGCGAAGTCAACGTGCTGATTCTGGGCGAAACCGGCGTGGGCAAGGAACTATTCGCCAAAGCCCTGTTCCGCAACAGCGGGCGCGCCGCCCAGCCTTTCGTGACCGTGGACTGTGCCTCCCTGCCGGAAACCCTGGTGGAAAGCCACCTCTTCGGTCACAGCCGGGGGGCCTTCACCGGCGCGGAGCGCGCCCGTGAGGGACTTTTGCTGGCCGCGCACAAGGGCACGCTTTTTCTGGATGAAGTGGGGGAACTGCCCATTCCGACACAAGCCCGTCTGCTGCGTGT
>OGXQ01000789.1_pt1 | contig 24803 bp, 12 predicted proteins | sample 1576291 | NCBI WGS metagenome assembly OGXQ01 (sample SAMEA3541575, study PRJEB24748) | human gut metagenome | biome: human gut; feature: human-associated habitat; material: faeces | place: China | collected 2012 | reverse complement strand
CGCCCTCCAAAGAAGATGTCGCTTTCAACACCAACATCTCGGCCACCATTACATTACCGGTTATACGCCCTACCACTTCGGCATTCACAGCAACAATATCCCCTATCACCTGACCGGTCTCCCCGATGACAACCTTACCCTGACATTCCAATCGTCCCTCCAAAGCCCCGTCTATGCGAATATCTTTTTGCGAAACTATCTTCCCGACAATCGTAGTCTCCGCTGTCAGAGCATTATGCGCCATACCCGAAAAAGTATTATCCTTTGCCATAATATAATCTTATTTATTGACTCCAAAGATAACATAAACCAAAGGTAAAAACAAGTTTACCAGATTTTACGAGATACAGTCCATTTCCACATCTCATACAAAAATAATGAGAATAAGCCGAAATGTCATAGATTTCGGCCTATAATATTCAGAAAGAGATTTCAAATTTTAAAGCTATACGACAGAAAGCTTATATAATGTAGTGTGGTGATAAGGTTTCTCAGGAAACACAACCCCTTGTGGGAATTCTGAATGATTCGGAAAATCTGGGAAGTATTGAGTTTCAAGACAAAATCCACACATAGGAGTATACTTATACCCTTGCTTCCCGACAATCTGCGATGATAAATACCCACTAGAATAAAATAATACTCCCGGATATGTAGTAAAGACATCGAGTTTTCGCCTCGATTTAGGTTCATACACGCTTGCCGTCCATTTCATCTTCCGCTCATCATACAAGGAGAAAACATAACAATGGTTATAACCTCTGTTCCATTCGAGTTGTTGCGTTTGTTTCTCAATATCCTTACCTATATTTTTTCCATACCGAAAATCGAATTCCGTTGCCTCTACCGGAAGAATACCCCCAGAAGGAATAAACTCTGCATTTGTTTCAAGAATATAGCTCGACGGTATTGTGACTCTATGTTGTAGTATATCTCCTTTGCCAGCAAGATTGAAATAAGCATGATTGGTCAAATTAAGTACAGTAAGACGATCCGACACTCCATCGAAATCAATAGAAACCATTCCGTCAGAAGTAAAACTATAAGAGACCGTCACCTCGACATTTCCCGGATATCCACCTTCTAAATGAGCAGAAGACAAACGAAATACAATTTTGTTTCCCTCATAACTTCCTTTCCAAATTTTAGAATGGAAACCTGAATACCCTCCATGATTTGTATTCGGGTTAAATGGTTTATAGGATTTAAGGCCTTCAACATCGTTTTTCTCCAATGTATATTCATGATCCTCCAAAGAGAAAGTCGCTCCACCTATACGATTGGCAAATCTACCCACAATAGCTCCCATATAGCAATCATCTTGCAAATAATCCAACACAGTGGGGTATCCCAACAAAATATCGGAATACTTTCCGTTCCCATCAGAAACAACCCACGACAACCATCTCGCTCCCAAATTACTTACTTCAATATAAGAGCCATCAGAATGGGCAATACGAAAAACTTGTATTTGAGGTTCCCTATTCATTTCAATCAGATCAACGCGTTATACGAAACACCAGAACATCTTTCTTGGGTATACAAACCCGCACATTTTTCTTGAATTTCACCTCTTTTCCAGACCATAATTCTTTGGCCTTATAAGTAGAAGATTCCCTTAACCCGAGACGAGACAATGGCAAATCATAAGTGAGATCATAGCCCGAATAATTAAACGCAGCTAAGTAAACCTCTTTTCCCGTATCATACATAAATAGGAAATCTGCTCCGTCCATATTTCCATTTACCGGACGGAAACTTTTCCCCATTTTAGCTATCGCATTTATATCCTCATTTGTCAAAAATTTACGAGCCTTATCCTTAGCCACTTGAATCCCCGAAATATAACTCAAATCATCTCCATTCATAAAGATCCCAGTAATAACGCCTGATGTTATACGAGCTCGATTTTCCCCATCGGAAACTGGTTCTAGCAACAGATGATCTGGATCGTTATAAGTATATACTTGATTAAGCCACCACCCATAAGTCAAAGAGTTCAACGTGTATTCTGTATCTCCTATTCCGGCCCAAGCATCGCATGCGATACGACGAGAGTGAGCATACTGCGATGGGAACAAAGGTGAAATAGCCATAGTAATATACATACCCTCCATCTGTTCAAGTAAATAGGCCATTCCTTTGTTATACGCCTGCATACCGGTTTGAACCTCTGGATCGTAATAATAATCGGCTTCGGCACAACCATGCGTTAAGAAATCAATTTTAATGTATTCATATCCCAATCGTTTAAATCGCTCTGCTGTTTCACGGATACGTTCTTTAATTGCCGGATGTGTAGGATCCATAGCCAACCCACCGGCAACCATATTCTGAGTTTTACCGTTAGCATACAAATAAGCATCTTTACACTTATATCTTGAACTACCGTTGATATAGGCCTCGGGATCTCTCCCCCAATCCGAGAAAGGTGTAAAATATATACCAGCTTTTTGTCCATTTGCTTTACAATGTCTCGCAATATCAGCCAACTGCTCATCACTCATTTTGGCCCAACCAGCATCCATTCCGATATATACAATACCATTATTCTCGAAATTATTGTTTTGCAGATTCTCCTTAAAGAAATCGGATACTTCAAGTACTTTTTCATAGGATAACCGGAACTCCATCTTAGCCCAACTATTCCAACCGAAAGGTGTTCCTAAATTCCACGGTAACGGAGGTGCTATTGTCGCACAAGCCCGTCCGAACTCTTCCATACCGTCACGCCAATCTTCAAAATATCCGAAAAAGGGTTTCGGCGAACGAACAGTTTTCCCTTTTACCTTGCCATGAGGGAGCACATCTCTTGTCCCTTCTCCCGACGCTCCGGTATAAAGTTCAAGACGAGATATGATACCGGGTTCATCGGACTCTATGCGAACACCGCTCTTCCATGTATCGTGTTCCACCGATCCGATAACGATTCCCCTGCGAGTATCTGCATTATAAACAGCACTTACTTCAAAGCTGTTTACCCCGCCTCTCAAATCGGAAGAACGATAGCGTACCCATTTGTCGTTATCAAACGGAACGATAAGAACACGATTATCGCCCTTTCCCAAAATATCACAACGGGTGTCGGGTTCAGTAGAAATAGGACGCAGATAATTGGTTTCAACACCTTTTTCGTCGCTCAGCGCCACATCGGTAAGGAAATAATCTTTCCCCTCATATAAGAAAAAACGCTGTATGACAGAAGGTAAATTTTCTCCCGATCTCGTCACAGTAAAACACATTCCCGTTCCGAAACCGTCCGTTATTTCTTCCTGTCCAATCTCATATTCAGTATACGTTCCTGAAACACCCGTACCCACTTTATCGAACACCGTTTTACCTTGATATATGTATTCGGCACTACCCGTAGAAAGAGTATATTTCAAATGCCATTTCCCATATTTGAAATCGGCCGTATTCCCACCGGCCATAACTATCTGTCCGATAAAGACCAAAAACAATGTGACTACACAAATTTTTCTTCTCATATTCAAAAAACGATATTTTTATTTTTCAAACGGATAGGGGAAAAGGTCCGATTTCACATGAGCCTGCTTTATGAAAATTTCCATTTGCTCCACGATATCGGGGTGCTGTTCAGACACATCGCAATCTTCATGAACATCGTTTTCAAGATTGAAAAGTTGCATAGGAGCTTGGGGATTCTTACCAAAATTCAATTTAACTCCTTTCCAATTTCCCATTCGTACAGCAACGCGTCCGCCTCTTTCATGAAATTCCCAATACAGATATTCATGTTGTTTTTGGCCTGTCCCGCCAAATAATGTAGGAGCAAAAGATATACCGTCACACTCACCTTTTATTTCGCCACCAGCAATATCGGCCAAAGTGGGCATAACGTCCCAAAATGCCGAGATATGGTCGCTACAAGTTCCGGCCTCCACTTTCCCCGGTGCCCAAGCAATCAAAGGGACACGGATACCACCCTCATACATATCTCTCTTAATACCACGAAAAGGACCATAACTATTGAAAAAATCGGGATCTGCCCCGCCTTCTTGATGAGGGCCATTGTCGCTAGCGAAAAATACGATAGTATTCTTATCCAATCCTAATCGTTTCAATGTTTGCATAATTTCGCCGACATAAGCATCGAAACGAGTCACCATCGAAGCGAAATCGGCATGTGGGTTTTCAGAAGAACAATACCCTCCGTACTTATAATATGGATTCTTTATGTCGTCGACACCTTCATAAGGTTTGCCTTCCTCGATTTTACCCTTATACATGGCAAGAATGGAATCTTCGGGCGACACCAATTCGGCATGTGGCAGAATATAAGGCAGATACAAAAAGAAAGGTTTCGATTGATTATCAACGATAAACTGCAACGCTTTTTCCTGTATCAAATCCTGAGCATAAGTTTCGGTTTTACTCCCCTCATTTCCGGGCAGCATCACTTTCTCTTGATTATGCCACAAATGATAAGGATAATAGTGATGAGCCTGACGTTGGCAATTATACCCGAAGAACTCATCGAATCCGAGATTGGTTGGATCACCCTCTGAACACGGATAGCCCAACCCCCATTTACCGAATGCACCGGTCGCATACCCGGCATCCTTCATCATACGAGCAAGCGTATAGGTGTTGCCCGGCAGTGGTTCTTCACCCTCAGTACCATGACTTTGATTTCCCCGAATATAGGTATGTCCCGTATGCTGCCCCGTCATTAGACAAGAGCGCGAGGGGGCACTTACCGTACAACCCGAATAATGCTGCGTGAACAACATTCCTTCCTCAGCAAGCCTGTCGATATTAGGAGTTTTTATAATCTTTTGCCCATAACACCCCAAATCTCCGTACCCGAGGTCATCGGCAAGTATATAAATAACATTCATTTTCTGCTTTTTGCTTTTGGTCGTGCAAGAGCTGCTTATCAACACCCCCAAAAGAGCGACACTCAAAAATACTTTTTTCATATATAGTAATTAGAATATAAAACTATATAACATTTATCTCGACACTCGATGATTTCAAGCCCGGGCTTTTCGCCTGTATCCGCAGTCTGCCGGCATTGTCGGTCGCTTGTAATATCAATAACGCTTTACCATTGAAGGTTTTTCTATGAAGCACTTTATGAGGTGCAATATCCAAGACATCTCCATTTTCAACTCCAATAAGTTTATAATCGCCTTTCACCTCAAAATCCACGTCCACATTGGCATAGGGTACAAAATTCCCTTTCTTATCGGTTACATCGACGGTCACAAAAACTACATCCTTACGATTGGATTTCATTGTTTTTCTATCTGCCGTCAATTTCAAGGAGTAGGCTTTTCCGGCAGTCTTGTGAGAGCATGAGGCGATTACCCGCCCGTCTTTATAAGCTACTGCCTTGATGGTTCCCGGACGATACGGCACATTCCAAACAATCTGCAAAGAATCTCTATGCATATCTTTCCTCCCCAAAGATTTGCCATTATAGAACAGTTCCGCTGCATCACCGTTAGTATAGACAACCACCGGTATTTCTACTCCTTCTTTACCCGGATGTGTCCAATGAGGCAATACATGAACCATAGGCTCATCGCTCCACAAACTCTGATACAGATAATAATGATCTTTCTCAAAACCGGCAAGGTCTATGATACCATAGTTATTGGTTCTTCCGGGCCAACCCCACGATTCTCCCAGATAATCGAATCCTGTCCAGACAAATTGTCCTATAAAAAAGTCATTGTCACGAGTCTGTTTCCATTGCTCCCTTACCGATATACGGCGGGTCTGATTGTCATAACTCGAAGCATAACGAGTATCTATACCATCGAATACCTCTTCGGTCGTAAAACTCGTAAGAGGGAATACTCTGGCAGCATCATGCTCGTTCAACACCTCATCTTTATCCCACGGTTTACGAGTTCCAATCGTGCGGTACACCCCACGAGTCTGCCGAGTATGAGGGATCTCGGTTCCCACAGCCAATTTAAGCGGTTGCTTTTTATGGAAATCCGATATATCTCCTTTACACTCGCCATTGGCATTAAATCCCGCAATATCGATATAAAGGTCTGTACAATAGGCCTGCGTTGTAGGACGAGTAGGATCCATATCATGGAAAATCTTATTCATCTTATACTGCAAATACATATGCCTATCATATCCCCAAACCTCATTTCCCAAACTCCACATCACCACGCTCGGGCAATTTCGGTCGCGTTTTATAAAATCGGGAAGATCTTTTCCCCACCAATCAAGAAAGTCATTGCTGTAATCATAAGGCACTTTGTGACAACCATACCAATGGAACCAGCCGTCCCACGGTTCGTCTATCACCATAAAACCAAGTGTGTCGCACATGGCATAAAACTCGGGAGCATAGGGATAATGCGATGTACGTATGGCGTTACACCCCATTTTTTTCAACTGTATTAAGCGTTTATGCCATATATCTTCTGCCAAGGCCGTTCCCACAGCACCCATATTTTGATGCAGGCACACACCTTTCATTTTTGTCGGTATACCATTGAGTCTAAATCCCTTTTCGGGTATATATTCCAGTCTTCTGATACCAAAACGCGTCGTATAATTGTCTACGATCTTACCCTCTTTCTCTACAAAGCTCTCCATATAGTAGCATTCGGGAGTATCAGGACTCCACAATCGAGGATTTTCGACACAAATCGTATCAAACAACGTCAATTGATAACAACTGATTTGCCCATTGCGTTGACTTCTACCGACTTCACGGCCTCGGCTGTCCCGAATGACAGAAATTAACTTGATAGGAACCTCACAAGCCTCTGGACTATTCACCTCGGTCTCTATACATATCCGAGCCGACTCGGTCGAAATCTCCTCGGCTCGGATGCACGTTCCGAATCGAGCTATATGAACCGGATCGGTCGTCACCAAATTTACATGACGATAAATCCCTATGCCCGAATACCACCGCGCACTCGGCAATCTACTGTTATCCAATCGTACCGACAGAACATTAGTTCCTTTCACTAAATAAGGAGTGAGATCATAGGAAAATCCAAGATAACCATTAGGATAGAAACCTAGCTTATAACCGTTCAGCCAAACCGTACTGTTCATATAGGCTCCATCAAACTCGATAAATACCTTCTTACCTTCCCACAAAGGATTCCATTCGAGCTCTTTTTTATACCAAACGACACCGCCACCCGGCAAAAATCCGTTTTCACGGCCATTTTTCTGATCATAAGTTCCTTCGATACTGTAATCATGCGGGACATCGACTTTTCGCCAAGATAAAAAACGACTATTATCCATCTCACAACCTTGTATATCGGCTGGGTAGAAATACCAATCGAAATCTATATTCTGTATAACCCTCGCCTCTGTTGCCCTCAGGCAAAGAGGAGAAAGGGTTAAAATCAATAATCCTAAAAGCGATAATCTTCTCATCACCTTTTTTGTGTGTTTATCGGTAACTACTTTACAGTTTATTCTTTAATGAACGAAGCAACAAATCTATTCCTCGTGACGGTATCGGTAGATACCAGTATATAGCTGCCCGGGGCGAGAGGATTCACATCAATCACGTCTCCACCGAAATCGTCCAAAGAAATCAGTTTCTCCCCGGCAATAGAATACACGTCATAATCGCAGTTATTTTCGTTATTCAATTTATTTATATACAGTTCATCATGACAAGGATTGGGATAGATTTTAGTATCTTTATCTGCCACAGCCTCTTCTACCGAAGATATGGTTCCAGGATAAATCTTAAATACTCTGGCATCGGAACGAGGCACTTTCAACTTCAATATATTTGCTGTTTTATCTGTCATTTCTTTTTTATCTGTCCAAAGTTCATGTACAGTGTAAACCACGCCTTCGGCAAGCCCCAAATCACTATATTTCAAATTAAAAACTTTTTGAGTCGGAGACGTAGTAAAGTGATATGCGGCCACATAAAGGGTATCGGCAACTCTATGCATAAAAGCATCGGCTTGACCCGTTCCCCAATAATCGTTCACGATAGGACGAAACGACTTCCCTATTTTACCGATACGATTTATCTCTTCATTCTTGACAATCGACTGTGCACGAACACGCGCTTCCTCTGTACAGTTCAAGAAATCGTCCCCCAACAAACATAGTCCCGTAGTTACCACCGAAGTGAACCGAGCTCGGTTTTCTCCCGGCGAATGCAATGTATAAGTTCTGCCCGACGGATATTCCCCATTACCCGTAAATTTACCGAAGACCATGTAATCGGGGTCGTTATAACAATAGAAACGATCGGTCCACCAACTATGTGTCAATGCGTTAAGCGCATATTTCGTATCGTTCATCGTTCCATATGTATCACAAGCAAAACGACGCCCATTGGCATACTGCGCCGGGAAAAGAGGTGCGATAGAAAGGTTCACGTACATCTTATCACCTATTCTGTCCGAAAGATATTTCATTCCCTGATTATAAGCCTGTATTCCCGTAGTCACCTCTGGATCATACCAAGAGTCGGCCTCGAACGTTCCGTGTGTCATAAAGTCTATTTTCAGGAACTCATAACCATCTTTAATCCATTGGTCTATATAATAATCTATACGCATCTTCGTGCCGATGTGAGTAGGATCTAATGCCCAACCTTTATTTCCACCGGGAAACTGCGCTGGTTGTCCATTGATTTTCAGTACAATATCCCCATATTTATATTTACCGTTAGTTCCTTCCACATCTTTATTCATGTTGCCTCCCCAATCGACGAAAGGAGTCCAATAAATACCCGGTCTCTGTCCACGTTCTTTACACTCCTTAATAAAACGACGGCGATTTTGAGCCGTGATATTTGTCCAATAAGAATCGAGACCGATATATACGGTACTGTCATTGGTAAATTCGGGAGCCAGTTTATCGGCAAAGAAAGCCGATACACTCGAAGCAATCGCATACGAAACATCAGACATCGCATTTCCCCAACTGTTCCAGCCGAACGGCGTTCCTTTATCCCACACACGTTTAGGTGTCACAACGGCATTCAACTCGCCATAAACCTCCATTCCATCTCTCCAATCGTCAAAATAACCGAACATCACCTTCGGTGACTTCACAGTTGTACCTTTCACTTTGCCATGAGGCAGTTGATCTCGGGTAGTAGGGGTCTTTCCACTGTAATTGTCGCTAATACCGCCATAAACAATAAGCGACGTAATAGAATTGGGAGTATTGACTTTCGACACGACTCCGGTTTTCCAATTATCATGTTCGATAGAGCCTAATACCAAACCATTGTTATTTTTCGTGCTATACAAGCAGCCTGCTTCATAGCTCGTGTAAGTCGACCCTACTCTAAACACCTTAGAGTCATAAGCTACCCAACAGTCATTGTCATAAGGAACGATCAAAGCAACGTTCGTTCCGTTCTCGGCGGGAAGAAAAGCCGTTGACTCAGTCGTCGTCAAAGGCGACATATAATTCGATGCTATCACATCGGGAGCCTCTACTTTCAATTCAGTCAACAAATAGTTTTGACCCGAATAGAGGTAATAAGTATGTGTAGCTTTCAGTTTAGGATTTTCATTCGTATACACAAGGTCTACACGCTTACCCAAACCAAATAAATCGGAATAATCACTAACAGTTGCTCCGGTAAATGTCAACGAGGGAGCAGAATATTCAGATTCGTCTATCTTAAATACAGCATGGTTTTTGGAAATCAACAATACTTCGTTTCTGTAAATATCCGTTTGCCCATCTGTATCCGAAATATTTAATTTCAGCATTCCTTCCTGTACTGTGATAGCCGATACAGAAAGGGGGATAACACAAAATAAAAGGGAGGTGAGTCGATTCATATTATTGGTGTTTTTTTAATCGTCGGGAAAATAAAAATTTCCCCGACGACCTGATTAAGATTTTATTATACAAATTTCATGCAACAAACCATGTAAATCCTATTACATGCCTACTATTATCTTAGATACAGCTTGTTTGTTTCCAATGGTAACTTTTACCAAATAAACTCCTTCGTTTACATCGAAATTCATGTTCTGACTAGCAGCCACACGATATTGTGCCAATGCCCTTCCATCTATACCCAAAATTTCAAATATGGCAACTTCGTTCGAGGAGTTTTGCAAATACACGGTTTGTCCGGCAGCATACACTTTGTAATCATTTCCGCTTAAAACATTTTCAATGCTCGAAGTAGAACTTATTACGAAAGGACTTGCCAACCAGCCGTTATCCACAGCAGATACCGCAAATTCCACACCTTCGGTTTTAGGCATATACAAGTCATACCGATTGGTCGGAACCAACGGATATTGCGTTCCATATACTTTCAACGCACCTGTGGTTTTATCGGCAGGAAGTATGAAATTTATTTTACCATCGGGAGTCTTGACATAGATATTATATCGAATAGCCTCAGCCGGAGTCGTATCGTCAGTAGCTTTTTCCCATCTCAACTCATAGCAACCTTTGTCTTCATTGTAAATGGCCGTAAAGTTCTTAGGCGCAGCAGGTGCGGCATTGGCAATAACACCATCGTTGCCTCTATTAAATAAGATATAATCGGGCCAAGAACCCAATCCATCACCATCTGCCCCACCACCATCACGATAACCGAAGATACCCATATCGAGGAAACCGTCATTATCAATATTTACAAAAGTAGCCGATCCTCCGCGGCAACGAGCATCGTCGGGAATAAGCTCCTGCTTTGTAAATGAATTATCTCCATTATTATACATAAAGGTGGCATTGGTATTCCAACCCGTCATGAAATAATCATTCAACCCATCGTTATTCACATCGCCAATCGCCAAAGCACAGCCCCCACCGAAGAAATTGGTCTCGGCTTCCTCATGACGAGTAAATGTACCATCTTGATTATTGATATACAACTTTCCAAAAGCGGCCCAACCATTATTCACATCACGACCGATCTCAATGATATCGGCATATCCATCATTATTTACATCGATGAAAGCAGTTTCTCCTTGTTGATGTCCCACAAAGTCGATCCCCGTAACTTCGGTAAACGTATCATTACCATTATTTTTATATAATTTCGTTATCGATTTATACTCATCATGATATCCCGTAACCAAAATATCCATCCAACCGTCATTGTTGAAATCGGCCACATCAATAGACCCACCGTTAACACCGATGAAATTTTCTGTTCCATCTACCGGATTCTTTAATAGTTCAAACGTTCCATGATTATTTTTCATAATAGCACATACACGACCTTGTCCTGTTCCTCCCGTAATTTCTTCCCACACACCACCGGCGCTTCCGTTGATAAGCAAGTCGGTCCAACCGTCATTATTGTAATCGAAAGCGACAAGTAGCTTAGAGCCATTGTCATTCGATTCGGAACTAAGACCGGGAAAAGCCTCTATCATATCCCAGTCGGCCACGAATTTATAATCAGGAGCACCACTGTTCATAAATATGTCGGTAAACGCATCGCTACCGGATTTCCCGACAGTAATCAAATCGAGATTACCATCATTATCGATATCAATGAACACCGCAGAAGCTTGGCTTTTGGCATACAAGTCTTCCGACTCCGCAGTAACATCGGTATACGTTCCATTGGCATTGCCTTTGAACAAGCCCATACTGGGGGCAGCTTGTCCGGCAATAATAAAATAGTCCATAATGCCATCGTTGTTAAAATCGACAAACAACTGACGACCAGAGGCAGTCATTGGGAATCCACTTTCCCCATCTACCGGATTTCGTAAAATTTCCCAATTTACCGAATTTACGGCAAAACTCGGAATTACAGCTCCTACAAGAGCCAAAGAGAATAATAATTTTTTCATATTCGATAAGTGTTTTTATGGCGAGGTCTATTTTTATTTCTCTATCGGCAGAACAGACCTCTTAATCCTGCCGATAGAGAATATATAATCAATTTAATTCAATCCAGGATTTTGATCACCTTGCAAATGCGGGTTTTGCTTTATTTCCACCATAGGCACAGGGAATAAGCGATGTTGAGTTCCAATAGTCGGAGCCAAAGCCTGCCAACGGTTTCTCACTTTTACATACTCTTCAAAATGTCCGGTCCTCACAAGGTCCATACGCCGCCAACCCTCGCAAGCGAGTTCACGCATACGCTCATCGAGTATTTTCGTGCGGAATTCTTCGGCAGACATACCCGTGTCCCAAACATATTGAGCCGGAACCGTTCCACCGAAAGCACGAGAGCGAACAGTCGTATTCACCAATGTAACAGCACCTGACGTATTTCCTGTCTCGTTCATACATTCGGCCAGCATCAACAACGCATCGGCATAACGGAAGTAGTACATATTTCCACCCGTATAATAAAAAGACTTAGTTCCATCGATACGCACATCTTCAAACTTTTTGAAATGGGGCTTCAATTGGTCTTCTCCAAAACCAGCAGATGGAACAGGCTGTTTGCCCTTATAAATAAAATCGGAGCGTATGCTGGCATCTTTTCTCAAGTCTCCCGGCTCGTATATATTCACGCAATAATCAGTCGGTAAAACAAAATCATATCCTCCATACATGCAATTGGGATCTCCGGAACAAGCACGAGTGCCTGCATACCATTGAGCCTCGTTAGAATCGGGCCATACATTATTGAAATAAAACGTGAATATTTCTTCTGTACTGGCCTGAGACGGTAAATTTCCCATTACTTTGTTGGCATCGAACAAATCGGCATAATTGTTTTCAAGAACAAATCCGCCTCTGCTTTTCAAATCTTCCAGCAAAATCTGCGCTTCACCGAAATCTCTATATCCTGACTCCACAGGAGCCGACATATATACCTTCGCCAACAACATTTTTGCGGCCCAAATCGTAGGGATACGTCCATCGGCCGCTCTTTTTTCCGACAAGTAAGTAAGAGATACCTTCAAATCATCTGTAATCATCTTGTAGACTTCTTGCAATTCTTTGCGCGGCCCCAACTGATTCTGGCCGTCTACGATATTGGGTAATGGTAATTTGCCCCAATATTGAGTCAACTCAAAAAGAATACATGCCCGATAAAAAGATATCTGTCCCAAGAACACCTTATACTGCTCGGCTTCATCGGCAGAAGCTGATTTCAACAATCGATCGATATGCCATAACCCCTCACTTGCTTGCACAGCCACCGGCCAACGAATATTCCAAGCCTCTGCAATAGAAGTATTTTCAGAATCATAATATCCGTCATATTTATCGAACGCCGCCTGCATAGCATTTGTCCTTACCTGATACTCACCCTGCTGAGCCTCATCGGTTCCTAAAATCGTGTAAAAACCTTTCCGATTCACACGAGTCGCACGCCATTGATAGTACAGCCCATAAACAAAAGCTTGCACATTCTCTGGTTTTTCAAAAACCTGTTCGCTCGACAAACTGGTTTGCGGATCTTGCTTCAAAAAACCGTCTTCGCAAGACGATACAAAAATCGACAGAAGCAACGCTATAACGATATATCTATTAGTTTTCATATTCCTAACTTTTAATTTCTTAGAATGATATATTTAGACCGACAACATACATACGCGTATTGGGATACCAATCCCCGGTTTCAGGATCGAATCCTTTGTATTTCGTCGCAGTAAAGAGATTACTTCCCGTAAAATAGATGCGAAGATTGTCAAGGTAAATCTTATTGATCAATTTACGAGGGAACGTATAAGCCAACGTAGCCGAACTTAACCGGAAGAACGAGGCATCTTGCAAACATAGGCTCGTACTGCCGTACCCAAATCCGCTAAACGCATGATAAGCTCTCGGTATCAATGTATTCGTATTCTCCGGTGTCCAACGATTCAATATATCTTTATGAGCTGCACTTCTTCCATCACTGGTAACCAATGAATTATACAAGAAACTCGTTTTCTTGGCTCCATACGAATAATTCCCGACAAGCGTCAATTCCAAACCTTTCCAACTTACAGTCGTATGGATACCACCATAGAATTTAGGGTCTTTAACCCCCACGACCGTACGGTCCTTATCATTAATAATGCCGTTATGATCTCTATCCAACGGCAAAATATCTCCGGGTTGTGCCGTTCGAGAACCCAATTCGAGAGAGTTCACATAATCCATATCCGACTCCTGTATAATCCGGTCGAACAGATACATATAAATCGTATTCAACGACTCACCCACAAACAAGTTACCCTCGGTCTGTATCTCGTTATTCGACATACCACCTAATTTATAGATTTCCTGAGCCTGCCCGTCCAATTTGATAATCTTATTGCGATCGGCAGAAATATTAAATCCGATATTCCAATTCCAGTCCTTTGTACGAATAGGAGTGGCATTTATCGAAAATTCAATACCTCTATTCCGAAGCGTGCCTACATTGGCTAATTGATCAAGGTATCCCGAAGACGGCGACTTACTAATGGTCATCAACAAATCCTCGTTATCAATATGAAATAAATCGAGTGTAAAGCTCAAACGATCGTTAAACATGCCATAGTCCAATCCCACATTAATTTGTTTCTGCTTTTCCCAGCGTAAATCGGGGTTACCATACCGTCCCCAGTTAATCAACGCACTCGTACCAAGAGTAGCTCTTACATCATAAAGCGTTTGGTAACCATAGTTGGGAATATTTTGATTACCAGCCAAACCATAGCCTACCCGAAGTCTTAGGTTATTAATGACATTCTGCGACTGCATGAACTCCTCTCCTGTAATATTCCACGAAGCAGATACCGAAGGGAAGAATCCCCATTTATTATTGGTTCCGAATTTAGATGAACCATCATAACGACCTGTAAACGTGACATAATAGCGACTATCGTATACATATCCCGCACGCAAGAATACAGAAGCCATAGAGTAAGTCCAAAAATCTGAATTAACGCCGAAATCCTCTTTCTTCGAAGCTCCGGCTATTGCCTTATATGAGAAAAAGTCATTACCAAAACCCTTCACATCAAGACTATTCCAATTTTGACTGTAATAAGACATATTAGCACCCAAAACAGCCGATATCCTATGCTTCTCTTTAATTAATGTTTTGTATGAAACCGTGTTATCCCACTGCCAATTCAACATTTTATCCTTACGATGTTTAGCCTGCCCATCGGCTGACGCTTTATAGGACTGTGTCGTTTCGGTAGAATAGTAGGTATAGTCTTCTTTACTCATATAATCAATAGAAAAGGTCGAACGTATATCAAGTCCTTTTATTGGATTGATATTGATAAAGTTAGAACTCATAAGACGAGCTTGATTCGCATCTCTGACCACATTCAAGTCCCTGATAGGATTATTATTGCTCTGGCTCTCTTCTGTGCCATATTTCATATACCAATATTCACCTGATATCGGTAACAGAGGATCTGCTCTAAGCGCCACAGGAAAAGTATTGTCATCTGCAACAGGATGTCCCACCTGATAAACGAAGGTTGTATTAGTTCCTACCTTCAACCAAGGCTTTACCATCTGATCGAGATTGATTTTACCTGTGTAACGCTCATAGCTTACATTTTTCATTAAGCCCTCTTGCTGATTATAGTTAAAACTCATGAAGTAAGAACCCTTATCACCAGCTCCAGAAAAACTTACCGCATGATTTTGCTGATATGCATTTTGAGTAACCGCATCAAGCCAATTATACGTTTTTCCCGACAAGTAAGCCTCCATTTCATCTTCTGTAAAAATCGTATTAGGTGGAACCGTTGTCGATAAGAAATTATCCTTTATGTATTTTTCTCGTCGGGCAGGCGGTAAATTAGTCGTATTATTAAACTCATTGATATATGCCTCTACGCGGAGGTCATGCAATTGAGAGCCATTGATCAATGGCATCTCTTTGCTGAAACTTTGCGAGCCATACCAACCGTCATAAGTAACACGAGCCTTACCTTTTTGCCCTTTTTTAGTGGTAATTACAACAACCCCATTTGCGCCGCGAGCTCCATAAATAGCAGTCGCCGAAGCATCCTTCAATACGTCGATAGTAGCTATATCATTAGGATTCAGCATCTCGAACCCTTGATCGACCAACAAACCGTCTATGACATAAATAGGAGAGGTTCCATATTGTATCGAGTTATTTCCCCGAATCTTAATGCTGGCAGCCTCTCCGGGTTTTGCACTATTCTGGATAAATACACCAGCAACTTTCCCTTGCAATGCAGTATTCAAATCGGCGGTAGGGATCTGTTGTAAGGTTTTATCGGTCACCCTAGCGACCGATCCTGTCAAATCGCTTTTCTTCATGGAAGCACCTACAACGATTACCTCGTCCATCGCGATTCCCACAGGGTTCAATTCTACTTGAATTTTGGCATTTCCTTTTACCTCATACTCCTGTTTCTCATATCCGATAAAAGAAAATTCAAGCACAGAACTCTTTTGAACGGTAATAGAGAACGCACCGTCGATATTTGTCATTGCACCGACAGACGATCCTTTTACCATTACATTAACACCCGGCAATAGTTCATCTGTTTGAGAATCTCGAACCGAACCCTCAATTTTTACACTTTGTGCCATCGAACCGAACAACGGTAGGACACAAAGCAAAGTGATAAAACATAATTTCAACCTGTTCATAATGTAAAATAATTAGTGTTATTCATGATATATATTTATTTTATTCAGCCGTAATGCGTATCACCTTACTATCGTATTCATTATACATCGTGAAGCGAAGGCCATATTTCATCAGATAGTCGCCCGAAAATACCTTTCCGTCCAACGGCGTAAACCACGAATATCCTTTGGTCTCTTTATTCAATTCCGTTACCCGATAATTTTTATCAGGGTCAAGACCTTCGAGAATCAAAGGTTGTGTATTCCCGTTGATACTTTTCTTCAAAAGATATGTGAACAATACAGCATCATTTTGGTCGTCGGTAACATACATCATAGCCGTACGTTTATTCTCATATGGAGAAAGTAGGCGATACAAATCACCGAACTGTACAATTGAGCGGATACTGTAATAGTCTTTAATCGCATTTTTCGAGAACTCTTTATCCTCGGGGGTCATATCTTTGGGTTGCAAATCCATACCCAATTTGGCAGACATCGCCACATCGAAACGGAACTTCAAGGGAACGATACGACCTGTGATGTGATTGGGAACAACCGATACGTGACTGGCTAGTGCCATAGAAGGGAAGAACTGAGTAGTCCCCCATTGTATAAAAATACGGTCGAGGGCATCGGTATTATCACTAATCCAAAACTCATCGAAATAGGGAAGAGTGGCATAATCTATACGACCGCCTCCCCCAGAGCAGCACATCATAGAAACATCTTTATATTTGGCACGTACCCTATCGAGAACCGAGAATAATCCCCGCACATAACCGATCCAAAGATGAGACTGTTTCTCGGGGGATAAGAAATAAGAACCCGAATTCGTAACAAAGCGATTACAATCCCATTTGATATAGGCAATACCGGGATTTTCGCTCAGCGTTTTATCTATCACCCCGAAAACAAAATCTTGCACTTTGGGATTAGAAAGATCGAGAATCAACTGATTACGACTTAAATCGAGCGGTCGATTCGGTTGCCCGATTACCCAATCGGGATGCTTTTCATACAATTCACTTTTGGGATTAACCATTTCGGGTTCGAGCCATATACCGAATTTAATACCTTTTTTCTTCGACTCGTTCACCAAATAGCCCAACCCATGGGGAAGTTTCTTTTTGTTACAATCCCAGTCACCTAAACCGGCTTTGTCATTATCGCGAGGATATTTATTAGCAAACCACCCGTCATCGAGCAAGAAAAGTTCGAATCCCATGTCTGCCGCATCCTTAATAATACCACTCAAAACCTCTTCATCAAAATTGAAGTAAGTTGCTTCCCAATTATTCAACAAAGTAGTTCTGGTCTTATCGCCCCGATATATACCATATTTTTTCGCCCATCGATGGAAACGTCTCGAAATGTCTCCTGTACCCTTAGACGAATAGGAATACAGCAAAGCCGGAGTTCTGAACACCTCCTTAGGATTAAGTATATATTGTGAAGCATAAGGATTAATTCCCGATATAATATGTAAATTCTCACGATGATCTACTTCGAATGAAAGACGATAGCTACCCGGCCATGCCAATGTTCCTCCTACGACCCGGCCTGCCTTTTCCTGAGCTTTGCCATCGAGTGAAAGATAAAAACAGGGATGCGAATGCTGGTTGGAACGCACACCCAATTTCGATTCAAGATTTTTCACCCCTCTCGATAATTGAGTCTCGACCATGTTCATCTCCATTGCCCACTCACCACAGAATTGAGTGAGATGATAAGACGATTCGTTGAAAAACAAGTGTGATGAAGCATAGTTATAAAGTGTTACCGGCTTTTTTTCGGTATGACTGATTTCGCTCCATTGCTCTATCACATCATTTTGAGCATAAGATTTGAAACAAAGTTTCACCGTGAACGGGAAATAACCATCTTTAAGCGTAATAATCGTTTCGGTTATATCATCGCTCAATTTATTTTGCTCCACACCCTCGAAATAGAGTTCGGTAGAAGTATTTCCGTCACCATGCACTGCACGTAAAGCCGCTTCATTGACATAAGAGGTTCCGAAAGTAGGATAAGCATCGGATTTCGTAACCTGCGTTGCCTCGGACTCTTTCTCATCTAAAAAAGATCCGAAATAGACTTGTCTCAGTTTTTTATCCTTATCTACTTTATAAATTAACGAGGTATTATCCGTATTTATGGATATCGTCTCCTCGGCATAAGTTGTTACTGCGAAACAAAGTAGCAAATAACACAGCATTTGTCTTCCAAGTGTTTTCATGTCTATTTGATTTATCGTTTCTATTTAACTAATTCTTTTTCAAGATCTTCAAGTGATTTACCCTTTGTTTCGGGAATATATTTGAGTGTAAAGAGGAATCCCAATAGGCAAATAAAGGTGTAAAGCAGGAATGTTCCTCCTGTTCCTAATCCCGAATTGAGGAATGGGAAGGTGTAGGTCAACAAGAAACTGGCTACCCACAACGCACCTGTACAAACCGCCATAGCAACCCCACGCACGGCATTGGGAAATATCTCTGAAAGCAACACCCATGCAATAGGACCTAATGACATGGCATACAATCCTATCGCACACACAACCAATATAATCATGAATATACCGCTTGCATGAACGAAATAACACCATGCCAGAATGCTATAAATAAATAATAAACCGCCAGAGCCTATCAGTATCAATTTTTTACGACCGAGCTTCTCTACCGTAAAAATAGCCACGAATGTAAATATAAGATTGGCAATGCCTGTAACAACGATATTCATCAAAATATCGGATACACCATAACCTGCCGCTTGAAATATCTCTTGTGCATAGTTAAATATGACATTGATTCCGCACCATTGCTGAAATACGGCAATAACCAACCCTATGGATAGCACAAGACGCATTTTTTTCGAAAATAGCTGTTTGACCGCTCCCTTACCATGTTTCTTCGCTTCTGCATCTGATTCGCGATAACCGGCACACTCAGCCAATGCATATTCTCGATTGCCTATCCGTTCCAATGCAATCATGGCCTGACGCTCATTTCCTTTTTGAATCAGCCAACGAGGGCTTTCAGGAATAAAAAAGACTAAAACAAAAAAGAGGAACGAAGGAAAACAGACCGCATAAAACATCCATCGCCACCCCATTGTTCCATTCCAAGAGGCTGCAATATCCGCTACGGTAGCATCAGGAGCGACCGATTCTGCGATAAGCATATTGACGATTTGAGCTGACAATATCCCCAGCACAGTAGTTAACTGATTGAGTGAAACCAGCTTGCCCCTCACACTTCTCGGTGCAATCTCGGCTATATACATAGGAGAGACATCGGCTGCGAGCCCAATAGCTATCCCTCCGATAAAACGCGATATGACAAAAATCACAAAATAATCCGCCATGCCGGTACTTAGCGAAGAAAAAAAGAATACCAAAGCCGCAACTATCAACAGACGTTTCCGTCCATATTTATCGGCCAGTACCCCTGCTATCATAGCTCCTACAAGACACCCCAGCAGAGCCACACTCATCGCCACGGCCCGCATCGTGTTATCATCGGTAATTCCAAAATACGGTTCATAAAACGGCTTCGCCCCGCCTATTACTACCCAGTCGTAACCGAATAACAATCCGCCCATTGCGGATACAAGGCATATAAAATAGACAAAACCTTTCTTATATTGTGCATTCATGTGTATAAATTTTAAGAGTCAGTTTCTTTCACAGCACATTCAATCCTTGATGGTTGATATCGAGCTCTCTCACTTTTCCGAGAAATCTTTCTGCTGTCTTTCTATCGTTCAAGCCCAAATATCCAAGCCCCATCACCAAATTACAATGTATCTGGTTGCGCAGATTGAGATCGTCCTCCCAAATCAACAAATCGGGTAGAGAAACAGCAAAGTAATCGATTTTCACATGGTCGAAGAGATGCTGTTCCCCATGATTGATAAGCTTATTGAAACGGCTTCGAGCTTTCTTTTCGTCTCCCAACTTACGCCAAGCAAGTCCTTGATAACATATCTTGTCAGGTTGTTGGTCGTTATAGAAGAATGCAATCGCAGGTTCGGCTGAACCGACCGTAGCCTTTCTAAAATAAAGTTCAGCATTTTCCTTATCACCCAATCCTTCATAGGCACAACCCATAAAATAATGTATATCGTTTTCTTCGGCTCCCGCGAGTTTTCCTTCTCCAAGATTGAAAGGATAGTATTCTGTCTCTCTAAGTAAATCGATAGCATCTTGATAACGTTTTTCGGCAATTGCCTTTTTCGCCAATTCAATGCGGCAGATTATATACTGTCCAGAAATCTTACCCTCTCCGCCTTCCCACGGATGGAATTTTCTCGAAGCAATCAAAGATTTGGCTTTTTCATACTCGCCCAATTGATTATATAAGGTAACACGCTCTACACTAAGGTCGTCGCGTCTCTCCACCAAATCGAGATGCTTTTCAAGGAATGCCAAACGTTCTTTATGCGGACGACGCAACTTCTTATAGAGTTGATCCAATTCCATCAAAATGCGATCGTCGTTCGTATCGAGAGCAAACGCTTTTTCAAGACAAGCCAACGCATCTTCTTTCCTGTTGCGTTTGTTGTAATATCCCAATGCAAGATTACGCAAAACAGTAGGGAATTGATCGTCAAGTTCTACCGAACGTTCCCAACAAGCGATAGCTTCATCGTGCTGACGAGCTCCATACCAAAAGTTTCCAAGATAATACCATGCTTTGGAATCATTCGGTTGCAATCTATTTGCATCTTGCAGCATAAGAACTTCTTCCAATTTATTAGGGAAACAATAGTCGGGAGCCATCTGAGACGCTTTCTTGTAATAATCGATAGCTTTAAGCACATCGTCCGATTTCGATGCAAAGTAACCAAGTGCATAATAAACCATCGGATATACTATTCCATCGTTTTTGTTTACCCACAAAAGGAGAAGTCGCTCAGCTTCCGCATAAAGTCCGGCATTGGCAAAATCCAACGCATACTCGATATAAGAATGTACCGATGTCGTCTCATTCATCAAAGCCATCATCTCGTCGAGAGCTTGTTGCGCAGATTCCCCACCAAGCAAATAAAGCTCGAATCGGCATCCTATATTAAACTTATCTATCGAGAGAGACTCTGCTATGAGCGTAGCCGCAGCTTCTTTTTTACCCAATTTGCGAAGAATACTTGCTTTCAACTGACGTGCTTTATGATTGTGCCAGTTACGCACCAATGAACGATCGATATGTTCGAGAGCTTTCTCGAAATCATTTCTAATACAATCAATTTGGGCAAGAGCGTAATATGCGGAATCTTGTTGGGCAGCACTCCAAGTCGCTTTAAAAAAAGCATCATAAGCTTCGTCAAACTTACCTTGCATTTTAAGACTCCAACCCAAATTGTAATGAGGTTCTCCGTCAATCGGGTTGGGATTGCGTTCTATCAATGTGGCGATGGCAGCCTCAAAATAAGGTTGAGCTTTTGCGAACTGGCCTCTACGCATCAAGAACAACCCCATGGCATTATTACAACGCACATCACCCGGTTCACGAGACAAAGCCTCCATATAGTAATCGGTAGGATTATACGTAGCATGACGATACTGTTCCAAATGTAACCCGGTCAGATACAATTGTTCTATGCTTGCGATATCTTTGGGATCTTTGGCTGCTTTCGCAGGATCGGGGATAGGTTTGATTTCCTTTTTTTCGGCCTCATATTCTACCAACACCTTACCATTATTATCGTATACGCATAACTTTAAAGAATCAAATTCGACACCATTTAAAGCGAACGATTCTTTTACCGGTTCGGCAGGAGACATGTCGTGAATACTATCCAAATAGACTTTTCCACCACATGTCACCAGAATTCTCACACTTTTATATACACTTGTCGTGTAGAGGATTACTTCTCCTTTATCCTCATTCTTTTTTAGTGTAACAATCGCCTCTTTTGTCGCATTTTTCACCATACCGACAGCACTGTAAGGCATGAAATATTGCTTCCACTCTTTCTCCTCATACGGTTGCAACCATGTAAAATCGGGCTGATTATCACAATACATACCCGTCATAAGTTCTATATAAGGGCCATCTTCATCGGTCAAGTTTCTATCCCAAGCCTGTCCGAAATCCCCACACCCCCATGTCCATTGCTTCTTACCCGCATTGACATGATGATCGGCCACATGCAACAGACCAGCCTCTACGTTTTCCTCGTATCCTCCCACAAAATCATACTTGGAATTGATTGCCATATAAGAGGTAGGAACCGGAATATTTTTATACTTCGAAATATCCACACCCGAAGAATAATCCTGTTTATAGTAAACTCCGGTAGCAATAGGGAAACTCGATACCGCACGTTTACCATGGTCAAACACGGCATTCACATCGGGCGGAAACACCGAATAATAATCCTTATGGACTACAACCGCAGGATTCGCCCACCACAAGAACGTTTGCGGTAACGAGGTGCGATTATATACTTTCGCTTTTATTTCAAGATATGCTTTTCCCGGATACAGGGTAAACCCAGCCATTCCTTTTGTGCGAAACATTCGTTCCACCTCAGAACACCACACCGTAACACTTCCATCAGGAAATTCCTCTATCGTACATTCCGTTGGCAAATATGTCGAAGGACGGTGATGTTGAGGCCAGTTAAATTCGATACCACCCGAAATCCACGGACCAGTCAACCCCACGAGTGCCGGCTTGATTACTTGATTATAATATACGAAATGACGTTGTTTAATTTTATCGTACGCCATTTGAACCCGACCACCAAGCTCGGGAAGAATCATTATTTTCAGATATTCGTTTTCCAAGAAAACAGCACGATAAGCTTTCTCCTTCTTTTCATCACATATTTTTTCCACTACCGGATAGGGATATACCACTCCCGAACTGCCTTGATAAACTCTCTTTTCTATAAAAACCGGATTTTTCTCCTCTTTACCGATCTCATAAGTCGGCAACATAACGGTTTCTTCCCAAGCCTTTACTTCGCTTTTCTTTACAGTACTTTTGATAAGATATTTTGTGATATTTTCCATGATATAAACATATCTTTTTGAATATTCTTTTTAATATTACAAATATATGGCAAATATAAACTTGAAAGCAAGGGGAAAAAATGTATGTAATATTTGAAAATATGTATATTATATTCTTATATTTGCCATATAATATCTAATAATATGAGTATCAAAACTTTTATTCCATCTGGATTTCCGGGAGAAAGGGAGATTATCATTCCTGCTGATTTATTGGATTCTATAATAAACAACCCCGTTACAGAACAATTGTATGTCACTCATATAGGATATTACCCAAATGCCAAATGTCATTATAGAGAACGACCTATCGGAGCAGAACAATACATATTTATATATTGTGAAAACGGAATTGGTTGGGTAGAATACAATGGAGAACGCATGACATTAGCCAAAGACCAATTCATTATACTACCACCCTATGAGAAACATGCATATGGATCGGGCGATAAGAAATCATGGAGCATATATTGGCTTCATTTTAAAGGAACAAATGCGCCTTTTTTCAATTCAATCATGGGGCGCAGCATTGAAATAAAAGATGCCGACAACAGCCGTATCCAAGATCGACTCATATTATTCGCCGAGATATATCGTAACATCGAACACGATATATATGACCCCGAAAATCTTCAATACACATCTTTCTGTCTAATGCATTTTTTAGCCTCTCTAAAATATATAAAATCATTTCGGGAAATAAAAACCATCGGGAAAATCGACAATATCCAAAAATGTATACAATTCATGAAAGATCATTTAGAAGAAAAAATTACCCTTAGTGATATTGCCGATTTCAGTGGTTATTCCATAACTCGAATCAATGCCCTTTTCAGAACGGAAACCGGAGTAACACCTATGGAATATTTTTCTAATCTAAAAATCCAAAGAGCCTGTAAATACCTCAGAGATTCTGATTTAAAAATTAAAGAAATCGCTTTCAAATTAAATTATTTTGACCAATTTCATTTTTCAAAGAATTTCTATAAAAAAATAGGAATACCCCCATTAAAATACCGCAAAATGGTCCAAACAAAAGATACAATTTGACTCAATAAAACCACATTTGTATGAGAACCTCCATTCACATCGGAACCCTGCGCTTCTACGCCCATCACGGAGTACTGCCCCAAGAACAAAAAGTAGGGAACTATTTCAAAGTAGAGACCACTCTTTATACGGACTTCTCCCGAGCTCTCGTTACGGACGAACTGACCGATACACTCAACTACGCAGAAGTCTGTCAAATCATTTCTGACGAAATGGCCATACCCTCTCGCTTACTTGAACACGTTGC
>OGXQ01000782.1_pt1 | contig 24969 bp, 20 predicted proteins | sample 1576291 | NCBI WGS metagenome assembly OGXQ01 (sample SAMEA3541575, study PRJEB24748) | human gut metagenome | biome: human gut; feature: human-associated habitat; material: faeces | place: China | collected 2012 | reverse complement strand
GTCGCACCCCACGGCGTCGTCCTGCTGAAGGTCTATCCCGGCAACAGCCGCGAAGAGATGCCTGAAAAACGCTGACCGTCGGGAAACAACATCGGATTCGGAGCTCAAACCGCATCCGGAATACTTTAAACAAAAACCGCCCTGCTTTCGCAGGGCGGTTTTAAATTAGCGGTCAGACCCGAATCACTTCCCGAATCGGAATGGTCAGGTTTATCAGCCCGACGCCCGCCTCCTCCGAAATCATATAACTGCCCCCGAAACGGGTGACGAGCATACGGTTTATTTCATTCCGGATAACAATATCCTGCGGCGGCTGTCCCTGCGCCAATGCGCTTCCGGCCACCCGAATATGCAGTACCTTATCCGCTTCCCGAACGGTCACGACGATGACGCTCCGGGTTTTAGGCGGCATAAGCAACGTTTCGAAAACCTGCTGCAATCTTGCCGCATCGAGGTCCGCCATGAACAGCGTATTGTCCGGATACTCCGGGCGTATCTCGATCCGGTTAGCCGACGTTCCCGCGACACTCGCAGCACCCGCCAACAGGCTCGACACCTCGGTATCGCGCATATCGAACCTCATCATTCCCGCTTCGAGGCGCGAGAGATCGAGAATATCGTTGATCATCTTCAGCAGGTCGGCCGACATCCGGCGTATATCCTGCGTGAGCCGTTGTTGTTCGGAGCGGCTCCCCGCCTGATGCGAAGCCAGGCGCATGGACCCCTCGACAACCGCGTTGAGCGGGCCCCGGATCGTCGTGCTGACATTCGAAAGAAACCGGTTCTTGGCTTCGTTGGCAAGCTCCATACGCCGCGTCACAACGCGCATTTCGGCTTCGCCCCTGCGGAGCGCCCGGTGGCTGCGGAACACATAAAAGATAAACCCGCCCACAACCAACAACGCGAGGATCAGCAGGATCAGCATATAAAGTTGCAGGCTGAACCGGAACCGGGCGGCTTCGAGCTGTTGCTGGTCGGAGTTGAAATTCCGCTTGAGTTCTTCGTACTGCTTACCGATAGCGCCCGTCTGCAAATGGTCGTTGTAAATGATAGACTCCCGGTAAAGATCCGCAGCCTCTGCATAACGTCCGAGCTTCTGCAGGATAAAAGCCTTTATCGGAAGCATCGTATAATAATCCCGCCGCGATGAAAGCGCTTCGACATTCGCAAGCACCTTGTCGATCTTTCCAAGCGCTTTTTCGTATTGCCCCGTCCCGCAATAATAATTGCAGGCATTGCGATCGAACACGATCAGATAAAGCGGCGATTTCACTTCGGGGTAGAACTTTTCCCCCTTCTCCAAGGCCGCACGTGCATTCTCCCAATCCCGGGTTCGTGTATAGTAATCCACATAACTGGCATAGAGGATCAGCAGCATCGGCAACTCCGTGCGATACCCGTTATCGGGAAGATTATAAATATAGGCCTCGAAACTCCTCAGGGCCTCGATCCATTTCGGGCCTTCGTTGATCTCCGGATACACGAACAACAGTTGCTGCCAGATGTTCATAATCGTTGCCAGGTCGCCGCGCTGATAAGCCAACGGCAGGGCTTCCTCCAGGACTTCGACAGCCTGTTCTTTCCGGTAAGTCACGCGGTACAGGTTGGAGAGCACCTGGCTGGCCTCCAGAATACCGGCCGTATTGCTGAGTCTTTCAGCCTCCCCGAGCATGCGTTCCGCCTCTTTTTCATTCCGTTCGAAATCCTGTGAAAGGATCATGAAATCGATCGAGCACCTCCAGGCCTTGAACATGATGTCGTACAGTTTCTCCCGCCGGGCCATTTCGATCAGGATCGCTGCGATCCGCTGGACCTCGTCGGCTTTATACGAGTTATAGGCAATCAACAGCAGCGACAGGTAAGCCTCGCATTTATAACGGCCGTTATTCTGGAGTTCGGCTTCCGCCAGCAGGTCTTCGGTATATTTCCGGCACTCCTCCAGATTTCCCCGCATTGCATCGGCAAGCGCATATAAAACCGACAAACGCTCTTCGTTGTGATCGGTTGCCGTTTCGAGCCGCACGAGCAGGCTGTCCCGGACACTATTCTCCTGCGCAGACAACGCCCCGGGCAGTGCGAGCAGACAAAAGAAAACAAGAAGCCGGATTATCATGACTGCTCGGGTTTGAGATTCAACGGATGGGTAAAGACAAAACGAGCCCCCTTCGTATAGGAGGAATCGATCCAGATACGGCCTCTGCCGTGCTGAACGATCAGTTGGCAGATCGAGAGTCCCAATCCGGCCCCCTGAACGCCTTCATGGAGTTTTTCATAGCGCTCGAAGATATGGGGTTGCTTTTCCAGGGGAATCCCGCAGCCGGTGTCTTCGACCGAGAACACCGCTTCGCCGGCCTGTTCGTCGAGGTGCAGCGAGAGCGTGATGCTCCCCTCCGGAGTGAATTTCGTGGCATTGATCAACAAGTTGATCAGCACCTGCTGCAACCGGTTCCTGTCGGTCATGAGTTCCAGTTTTTCAACATCAGAAACAAACCGGACTTCCGCCCGGGTGCGTTTCACGTTTTCAACGGTTTTCAGCACGCCGCGGCTGAGCGCCACCGCGTCGCACGGAGCATATGTGAACCGGATCGACTGGTCTTTGAGCTCCGACAGGTCCACAACGTCGTTGATCAGTTTGAGCAGCAGGTCGGCATTCTCACGGATGTATTCGCAGCACTGCTGCCGCGTCTGCTCGTCGATGGCCTCTTCGTCGGTAAGTATCGCCGAGAATCCGACAATGCCGTTCAGGGGCGTCCGGAGTTCATGGCTCATATTAGAAAGGAAAAGACTCTTCGTGCGCAGCGAGTCGTCCGAAGCGGCGCGTGCGGTTTCCAACTCCTGCCGTGACCGGATAAGCTGACGGTTTTTACGGCGAACGAGCAGGACGACGACGAGCGTCACGGCGACCAGGAAGAATAAACCTCCGGCAATCCAGGCATACAACAGGTTGCGGCGGTTGATATTGGCCATTTGCACCTGATCGGTCCAATAGGTGGCATGCAACGAATCGATCTGCACGGTGTAGCGCGCCTGGTAAAGCGAATCGGTGATCTGGAGAATCTCCCGGTAAAGTTCGGAGGCTTCCCGGTTGCGGCCGGTCTTCTCCAGCAGCGAAGCTTTGGACATCAGTGTCTCGAACAGGATATCACCGTTGGTTCCGCCCTGCGCGATCGACAACGTGGAGTCGTTGTACTGCAAAGCAGCCTCGTAATCCTCCGTAAGCAGACGATACTGCGATTCGAGGTAATAGACCCACATGCGGAAACCCTCCTGCAACGCCCCGGGAACGCGAATCCCGGCAAGCAGCGCCCCGGCCCGGGTCGTATCTCCCAGTCGGATCGCCAAGAGGGCCTCGTAGCTGCGCAGCAGGAAACGATACGATTCGGCGGCGTGCAGGTTGCCGGCGGTCGTGTCGAGCAACGTGTGCAGCCGTTCGATTTCCGGAACGGCTGCCTCGAAAGAGTCGTGGGAAAGATGTACATGAATCTCCTGCAACAGCAGTTCCGCCTGCATGAAGCAATCGCCGTACTGCATAATAGAGGGCTCCGCCTTGGCGAAAAGGCTGTCCGCCTGGACAAAACGCCCCGCAACCAGGTATGTATCGCCGATTGCCTGAATAGCCAGTCCCATCGCCAGCGGATTCTCCTCCCGCCCGGCCTTGTCGAGCAGTTCCTGGGCCTTGCTCGCTGCCAACGCCAAGTTCCCGGCCAGGCCGTAGGCATTGACCAGTATCTGCCCGGCCTTGAACGCCCGGGAAACGCTCCCCGCAGCCCGGGCCGCAGCCTCGACCTCGCGGCTGAGCCACAGGAGCGAATCGGTGCTGAACGAAGCCCCGACATTGAGATTCATTGCCGAAAGCCGCTGGAGCCTTACATACGCCGCATCGTCCGGAATCACATCGGGAGCATCAGCCGACAACCGCCAACTGCTTACAAGAAGAAAAAAGACGATAACTATCGCATTGCGCATACTCCCTGAGAATGAGAAACAGAATAGACTTATTTCAGCCGCAAATATAGCGCATTTTCGAAGAAAAGAATCTCCGGCACGCGGAATTCCTGAAAAATAAAAAACCACTCTTCCGAGTGGTCTGATTTTCTTTCGATCGGTGGGAGCTGAGGGATTCGAACCCCCGACCCTCTGCTTGTAAGGCAGACGCTCTGAACCAGCTGAGCTAAGCTCCCCTAAAAATGGCTTGGGACTGCAAAGGCAATCTTCCGATTACCCGAAAAAGCCATTACTGACCTCTTCTGCAGGCGTTTTTTTGAAAGAACCTTTACGCAACCCTCGCGCATCTGCGCCTGAACAAGGACTTGAACCTAGGACCCCATGATTAACAGTCATGTGCTCTAACCAACTGAGCTATTCAGGCTTTTTGAAACAAATTGTTTCGTTGTTTCGGAGTGCAAATATATAGCAAATTTTCATTCCCGCAAAATTATTGCACGAATTTTTCGTAAAAAAAGTATCTTTGCATGTCGCACAAATCATAAAGAAATGATCACAAAACGCGTTATTTCCCTTATTCTCTTGGCGCTATGCGCTTTAACGGCCCCGGCGCAGGAACGCCTGACATTCCAGCCCGCCGAATGGGACTTCGGTACGATCCGCGAGTCCGACGGCCGCGTGAGCCATACGTTTACGGGTGTAAACCGCAGCGACACCCCTTTGGTAATCCTCGACGTAGTGACCACCTGCGGCTGCACGGTCCCCGATTTTTCGAAAAAACCGATCCTTCCGGGCGAAAAGACGCAGGTCACCGTCACCTACGACCCCGCCAACCGTCCGGGCGCCTTCACCAAAGAACTGTGGGTCTACTCTTCGGAAAAGCGGAAAATCGCCACGCTCACCATCCAGGGCAGTGTCACGCCCCGGCAGAAAAGCGTCGAGGAACTCTACCCCGTCGACGCCGGCGGAGGGCTGCGGCTGGCCGCGACGCTCAACGCCTTCTCCTATATATACCAGGGACAGCAGGTGCAGGGAACCATCGGTTATGCGAACACCTCCAAACGCCCGGTCCGCCTCGAACTGCGGCCCGAAACCACGAGCGGACTGCTCCGGAGCGACTATCCGAAACAGGTCGCACCGGGTGAACAGGGCGAAATCAACTTTTCCTACCTCATTCCCGCCGACAAGCCCCGCTACGGGACCGTACGCGACGCGCTGGCAGTCGTAGTCGACGGACGCAGCAACGGTACAACGATCGTCACACACGGTATCGGAGTCGATCCGCAGCCCGCGGATGCAACACAAAAAGCCCCGAAAGCCGATTTTTCAGAAAATATCCTTAAATTTGGCCCGGTTAAGCATGCGGGGCCGGTTCGGAGAATGCACTTTATGCTCTCGAATACGGGTGATGCGGATCTGATCGTACGGGCCGTCGAGGGCGAAGGACGCGTAGCCACGACATTCGCCCCGGGCCGGAAAATCACCCCCGGAGATTCGCTCCGCTGCGAAATACTGCTCGATCCCCGGACACAGGACTACGGCGTGCTGACCGAACACCTCGTGGTGGTGACCAACGATCCCGTGCGGCCCATGCGGCGCATCCGGGTAACGGCGATCATCGAAGAGTGACACACAAACACATAACGGATTATAATGTACCCCATTCTTGAAAAAAGGCTCCTTGCCGAGGGCATCTGGCTGATGAAGATTCTCGCGCCGCGCGTTGCCCGCTCGGCACAGCCCGGACAATTCGTCATCGTGCGCGTCGACGAACACGGTGAGCGCATTCCGCTCACGATCTCCGATTTCGACGCTGCGGAGGGCAGCGTGACGATCGTCACGCAGGCCATCGGCGCTTCGACGCGCAAAATCTGCGCCCGGGAACAGGGCGAGGCCCTCGCCGATTTCGCAGGTCCGCTGGGCCACCCGTCGGAATTCGTCAACATCCCCCTCGAAGAGCTGCGCAAACGGCACTACCTCTTCGTAGCAGGCGGCGTGGGCACGGCCCCGGTCTATCCGCAGGTCAAATGGCTCCGGGAGCACGGCGTAAAGGCGGATGTCATTATCGGCGCCAAAAACAAACAGATGCTCATCTACACCGACGCCATGCGCGCCGTCGCCGAAAACCTCTATATCGCCACCGACGACGGTTCCGAAGGCTTCAAAGGACTCGTGACGGCCCTGATCGGCGAACTGATCGAGAAAGAGGGCAAACACTACGACGAATGTATCGCCATCGGGCCGATGATCATGATGAAATTCGTTGCCCTCACCACGAAGAAATACGGCCTGAAAACCACCGTGTCGCTCAACGCGCTGATGGTCGACGGTACGGGCATGTGCGGAGCCTGCCGCGTGACGGTCGGCGGCAAAACGCGCTTTACGTGCGTCGACGGCCCGGAGTTCGACGCCCACGAGGTCGACTTCGACGAGGCGATGCGCCGCCAGGGCATGTACCGCACCCAGGAGCAGCGCGCCGCAGCCATCGAAGCTGAACGCGTAGCAGGACATCAATGTAAGATCGGATTGGACAAATAAATTATGGCAAACAAGATACCGCGCGTCCCCGTGCGCGAACAAGACCCCAAACTCCGTGCAGCCAACTTCGAGGAGGTCTGCTACGGCTACGACCTCGAAGAAGCCACGCTCGAAGCCTCCCGCTGCCTGCGCTGCAAGAATCCCCGCTGCGTAGCGGCCTGCCCCGTAGGCATCCGCATCCCCGACTTCATCGCCGCATTGCACGAAGGCCGGCTGCAGGAGGCCGCCGACATCATCTCCGAGGACAGTTCGCTACCTTCGATCTGCGGTCGCGTCTGCCCGCAGGAGAGCCAGTGCGAAGGTTCGTGCATCCTGGGCATCAAGAGCGAACCGGTCGCCGTGGGTAAACTCGAACGTTTCGTCGGCGACTGGAAACTTGAACACGGCGCCCCCGTACAGCCCGCCGCAGCCCGCAACGGCCATAAAGTCGCCGTCATCGGCAGCGGCCCGGCCGGACTGGCCTGCGCCAGCGACCTGGCCCGCATGGGCTACGAAGTAAAAATCTTCGAGGCACTGCACAAGGTGGGCGGCGTATTGGTCTACGGCATCCCCGAATTCCGCCTCCCGAAGGAGCGGATCGTGGCGCGTGAAATCGCACAGGTCGAACGGCTGGGCGTCGAAATCGAAACCGACGTGATCGTGGGACGCACCGTGACGATCGACTCGCTGCTCGAAGAGGAGGGTTACGACGCCGTCTTCATCGGCTCGGGCGCCGGACTGCCCCGCTTCATGGGCATCCCGGGCGAGAACCTCAACGGCGTGGTTTCGGCCAACGAATTCCTCACGCGCGCCAACCTGATGCACGCTTACGACAAGGAGTACGACACCCCGATCTACGTCGGGCAGCGCGTCGTGGTCGTAGGCGGCGGCAACGTGGCGATGGACGCCGTGCGCACGGCCAAACGGCTGGGCGCAGAGGCGACGATCGTCTACCGCCGTTCGGAAAAGGAGCTCCCGGCGCGCGTCGAGGAGGTCCACCACGCCAAGGAGGAGGGCATCTGTTTCCGCATGCTGACCAACCCCACCGAGGTCCTCGGCGACGAAAAAGGCTGGGTCACAGGACTGCGCTGCGTGGAGATGGAGCTGGGCGAACCCGACGAAAGCGGCCGCCGATCGCCGGTCGTCAAGGAGGGTTCGGATTTCGAAATCCCCTGCGACGTGGTAATCATGGCGCTGGGCACTTCGCCCAACCCGCTGCTGGCCGCCACGACCGCCGGACTGGAAACCTCCCGCCGCGGCTGCATCACGGCCGACGAACACGGCGCAACGACCCGCCCGGGCGTTTTCGCCGGCGGCGACGCCGTGACGGGCGCCGCAACGGTCATCCTGGCCATGGGCGCAGGACGCACCGCGGCCAAAGCCATCGACGAATATGTAAAAAACGGAGCAAACTAGAAAACATGCAAATCCCTAAATAACAGCTTCATGAAAAACATCAAATCCCTGTTTGCCCTCCTGGCGGTCTGCGGCCTGGCCGCCTGCGCCGACAACGCCCCCAAGACCTTCTCGGGAGTCATTACCGACGCCTCGATGAACACCGTCACCGTCCGCGCACTGACCGCCGACGATACCTACACCTTCTCGACCATGGACGCCGACAAGACCGACGCCAACGGCCTGCTGCTCGGCGCCCCGATCACCGTGGACTATACGGGCAAGCTGGAGGAAGGAACCGCTGCCACGAAGGTGGCCACCGACCCCACTTACGCCAAAGCCGTCGGCACATGGACGATGCCCGACCCGATCAACCCCGAGTCCGTCATGGGCGTCGAAATCATGGTCGAAGGCGAAGCCAAGTCGGTCAACATGGCGACGCTGGTCTACGCCTCGTGGGAACTCCAGGGCGAAGCCGATAAAATCCTGCTCAAGGGCCAGAGCCTCGGCAACGGCCAGACCATCGATTTCACCGAAACGGGCGTGATCGCCCGCAACGCCGAGAGTGACTACACCCTCACGATCGAAAGCTCCGGCACGGTCTACACCAAGGCCAAGCAATAAGCGATTTTCAATCCCGAACAGAGCGCCTCCGAATACCCGGAGGCGCTTTCTTTTCCGAAAAAACCGACGCCTGATTTTTCGGAAAAATAGCGGCCTGCAGACTTGCGAAATCGGAGCTAAATGCGTAAATTTGTGGATACTAACTCCGTTTACTGAAACCATGAACAAAACCCTGCTGGGAGCCCTGGCGCTCCTCTGTTCTTTCACCGCCGCGGCGCAGACTCCCCGCGACTCGATTGCATTCGCTGCCGCCGAATGGCGCACGACCGACCTCGGCGACGGCGCCGAATGCCGCTATGCACAGATCGACATGTTCGGTTCGTGCCAGAGCATCTCCGTCGCCACCTACCCCGGGCGCAGTTTTACGACCGCCATCGTCCACCTCGACCGCAAGGCGGAGGCTACGAGTGCCCTGGGCAAAGCCGCCGGGGCCGAGATCGCCGTCAACGGCAGCTACTTCAACGTCAAGACCTTCGCTCCCGTCACCTTCGTGCTGCTGGACAAAAAGGTCGTAGGCCGCACCACCCCCGAAGAGCTGATGCGCACCAACGGCATCGTGGCTTTCAAGGACAAGAAGGGCCGCAAGATGGATATTTTCCCCTGCGACACGACACAGTACCCCGACGTGGCGCGCCGCTACCGTTCGGCCCTGGCCGCCGGGCCCGTGCTGATCGATAACGGGAAGACGGTCGAATACACCTCCGGCGACAGCTTCTACACCCGCCGCCATCCCCGCACGCTGATTGGCAAGCGCGCCGACGGTACGGTCGTAATGGCCGTGATCGACGGACGTTTCAAGGGCCAGGGCGACGGCGCAACCATCGCCGAAACGGCCTACATCGCCCGCCAACTGGGCCTCACCGAGGCGCTGAATCTCGACGGCGGCGGCTCCTCGACGCTCTGGACTGCCAAGGAAGGCGTGCTCAACCATCCCTACGACAACCGCCGCTTCGACCACGAAGGCGAACGCGGCGTGCCCAACTGCATCGTAGTCCGCAAATAACCGGCACACGATCCCGAAATCAAAAAACGCGGGTTGATGAAATCTCATCAACCCGCGTTCCCATTAACCTTAACACCTTTCTATTGCTTCGACTGCACGTACTGTTCGTACATCTTGTCGTAGCAGGCTTTCAACTCCGGGAATTCCACCTTCTTGACTTCATACATGAAAACGCCCCGGTAACGGGCATCCTCGTACAACGCTTTCAGGACAGCCACCCAGTCGTTGTCACCCCTGCCCTGCCAGGGCAGTTCGTGGCACTCGTTGCGGCCGTCGCCGTCGCTGACGTGGATCGTCTTCACCCGCGTGCCGAGCGCCTCGATCAGCAGTTCCGGATTGTCGATGTGGTTGGTATCGACCGCGGCATTCACCTCCCGGGGCATCAGCGACATGATGTGCAGCACCTCCTCAACCGTCCGGTTCAGCGGACGCTCGTAGTTCTCGTCCTTGACCAGTTCGTAACCCAGCATATTCTCGATAACCACCTCGGCGCCGATCTTCTTCGCATCCGGGAGCAACTCCCCGACCGAACGCACCAGGCAGGCGATCCGCGCGTCACGCTCCCCGTAGCCGAGATACCAGCTCGGATGGAACAGCACGATCCGGGGCGACAGGATGCGGCAGAAACGCAGTACGCGCCGGTTCAGCTCGACGCTTTTCTGCCGGACAGCTTCGTCCGTCTGTGAAAGGTCGATCTCTTTGCCGTAAGGCATGTGCACCGACCAGATTTCGATCCCGGCCCGTTTGAGGTCGCGTTTCAACCGCCGGCAGCGCGCTTCGATCTGCTTATCGTCGGTCATCTCCTTGTCCAGGAACAGCTTCGAAGCACTGATCTCAATGGCATCGATACCGGCCTTCTTCGCCTCGGCAAAGGTTTCGTAGGTCCAGTTGGAGACCGGCCCGAAAATCCCGGACGAAGAGCCCACCTTCAGCCGCGGTGCAGGCTGGCCTGCAAACACGGGGATGCCGACCAGGAGAACGAGCAGTGACACCGCTGTTTTCAATGATTTCATCGTTCGAAAAATTAAAAAAAGGGCGTACCGAACATACCGGCACGCCCCTGTGAATAACCTTATTTCACGACGGCTCCGATCACCGTCTTGCCCGTGCGCGATCCGCCGATCTGGTCGACCGTGCTGATCGCCTCGCCGAACGCCGGGTCGAGCGTTTCGCCCAGGATCTTCAGGTCCGAAGCGGACATTCCATACTGGCGGGCGGGATTTCCGTCACCGGTCAGTACACAGGTCTTCGTCACTCCGCCGTTATCGTTCAGCGGGCTGAGCATCGAAACCGGATCGAACGACGCTCCTGCAACCACTCCGCCGTCGGCGTTGTAAACCGTGTTGCCGATGATCGTGCTGGCCACCTTGTAGTTGCTGCCTGCCCACACGACGTTGTCCTCCACGCCGCCCTGCGAGTTGCCTGCAACCAGCGTGTTGTAAACCTCCACAGCTCCGTAGGCATTCACCTGCTGGATACCCGGGCCGCTGTCCGCCGTCACGTTGGTATTACCTGCAATCGTACAGCTGACAATCACGGTTTTGCTTGCCTTGGCCGCCGAACCGAAGACTGCGATACCGCCGCCCTTTCCGGCATGGTTGCCGTAAACCGTCGAATTGACGATCACCAGATTGCCGTTCTCGCGGACGTAGATACCACCGCCGTTCTTAGTGGCATGTTCGGGATTGACGCTGTTGTTCGAGATCGTGGTGTTGCTGATCAGCACGTTGGTCTTGCCGCCCGTATCGCCGAAAATATAGATACAGATGCCGACGCCCGAGGTCTTATTGTTGTTAAAGGTACAGTTGTTGATTCGCAGCAAGTTGGCTCCGTCGACCCACAGACAGCCGCCGTTGTACGCTGCCGTCGATTTGGTTGCATTGTCCACAACCTGACAGTTGTCGAACAGCGCCTCGGCTCCCGCGTCGACGCGGATAGCACCCATACGGATATCCGTATTGTCCTTGATCTTGCAATTCAGCACATCCACCGTCGAATTACCGATGAAAATACCTGCGCCGTAACTTTGGTAGAATTTCACGCCGCCGATCGTCGTACTTCCCACCGTGCCGAACTGCGACGAACCGTTCTTGATCGTGAAACCGTTGAGCGTAGCCTTCATACCGGCCATCTTGGCAGCCGTCACCGTAACGACATGACATACGGCATGGTCGCCATCGAGAATGGTCTCGTTCGCTTCGGGATCGGCCTCGGCGCCCGTGGTCGCATCGGCCGGATAACCGCCGATCATCGAGAAGTTGCTGTGGATCTCGAACGTGTTGTCCAGCGCCGTCTTCATACCCGTCAGCGGAACCGAAGGCACGTAGGAACCGGCGGCCACGTGGATCACGTCGCCGTTCATCGCCTGTTCGATGGCATTGTCGAGCGAAGTGGCCGTCTCCCACGTCAGACCGTCCTTGTCGGCCGTGGCATCGGCCTTGACATAGTAGTGCGTCGCGAGGTCCGAAGCGCTCGCAGCAGCCTGCTTCACGGGCAGGGAAGTATTCTCACCCTTGATGACATAGGCCGAGATCGTCGCCGTACGCTCGCTGAGCGTGCGGTTGGCGGCCACCGTCACCGTGATCGTAGCGTCACCGGGGCCGAACGAGGGATCGAACGTCACCCAGTCTTTGTCGGCTTCGATACGCCAGGGAAGGTTGGACTTGATCGTAAGTTGATAGTCTCCGGTCGCTTTTCCGGCATCGATGCCGGATTCCACGAACGAGAGTTCGGGCGTCTCCGGCGTGAACGCCGAATCGTCGCTGAAGTCTTGACAGGCTCCGAACACCGCACATGCGGCAGTCAGGAGCAGGTATTGAAAAATCGTTTTCATCTGTTCCGTCGTTTATTGTTCAACAATCGCCAATCCGGTCGCTACTTTACGCATGACACCGCCGTTGTCGGTAGGCCAGTTCAACAGTTTCAGTTCGCCCGATTCAATGTCTTTGGCAATGAAGGTCGAGGAACCGCCGCCGTCGAGGTTCAGGGCGTCGCTGGCGCCGCAGGCCGACATCAGGTTCATCAGGTCCAGCAGGTCGGCGCCGTTCGAATAGTAGAAGTTGCGGCCGTCGACGACCATCAGGTAAACCTCCCTGCCGTCCTCCGATACGCCGATCGCGGTGCGCGGCTCCATCGTCGCGGCAGGCATCGTGTTGGAACTCTGGTCCAACTGTTCGCCGTTCTTGAGCAGCAGCGTACTGCGGCCGCAGACCGCCTCGCGAATCGGGTTCTCTGAGTTAGCTTTGTAGAGGGCATACTCTTCGGTCGTAAGGCAATGGGCGCTATTGTCCTCCAATACCACGAAGACATTGCAGTCCTCGCGGCTGAACGAAGTCTTCACCGCTACGCCGTCGCGGTAGCATACGCCGTAGGGAATGTAGGTTGTCGTATTGAAGAAGTCGGCGTTCGTGCCGCCCAACACCTTCTTTCCGTTCTTCTGCATCGCTTCGAGCTGGTTCATGATCGTCTGGCCGGTTCCCACCGCGTCCTTATCATTGGCAAGGGTCGTGCGCAGGGTAATCCGGTCGCTCAGCGCGATTTTGAACAGGAACATCTGCATGGCAAGGCCGTCGTCGGCCAGGAAAGCCATCTCCAGCACATCCACGCCGTTCGCCAGGGTGTAGGTTTTGTCGCTCTTTACGTGGGCCACATAACCGTTCGATCCGTTGACGATGCTCTGCCCCCAGGCCGTCTCCGCCGCAGTATCGAATTTAGCATACTCGTCGAAACGGTTTGAGTTATCGCACGACATCAGCAGCCATGCGCATAGGAGCATCCCAATCATATATTTATATAATCTCATCGTTTTCATAATTTTATCTCTGTTGGACGATCCTTGTTAATAACCCGGATTGTTAGGTTTGAGATTCGGGTTGTAAAGCAGTTCGCGGCTCGGAAGCGGCATCAAGCACTGATAGTCTTTCGTCCCGAGCGTCTGCGTAGCCTTTCCGGTGCGCACCAGGTCGTACCAGCGGAAACCTTCGGCCAAAAACTCCAGGCGACGCTCCTGCAGGACAGCATCGAGGAACTCGGCTTCATTGGCCGGACTCACCTTTTCAAGGCCGCGTTTCTCGCGCAGTTCGTTGAGCCGGTCGAGACCGCCGTTCAACCCCTGCGCCTCGGCGCTGATCAGGTACATCTCGGCCAAACGCAAAATGACCACGGGGTCGGACCCGGTCTGCCCGCTGGGGTACTTGTTGATGAAATTCAGGTTGTCGAGCGTGGTGATCGATATGTCTTTGCGCAAGTCGTTATCGGCGTACATCGTCATCACATCGCCCGCAGGACGGTAGTTGTAACTACCCTTGTTGGGGTGATTGTAAGAGTAGAACTGGTTGGAAATCTTGATCGACGAACCGTCCTCGGTCAGGCACGAGAAGGCGAAGATCACCTCCGTATTGGCCTTGCCGCGGAAAATCTTGCTGAAGTCGTCGAGCGCATAACGCGGATTCTCGATCAGGCTCTCGGCCAGCTCCTTCGCTTCGCCCTTTTTACCCATGTAGAGCTTCACGCGGGCCTTCAAAGCGGTCACGGCAAACGGCGATACGTAGTAGTAGCTGTCGGCGGTCAGTCCGTTCAGGAAACCCGTAGCTGCGTCGAGGTCCTCCTCGATCAGCGCCCACGCCTCCGATGCCGGGTCGCGGGAAACCTTGTCCTGGGTGTTCTGGCGCAATACGGGCACGTCGCTGAAACGGGTCACCAGGCAGAGGTAAATGTAGGCCCGGAAATAATGACACTCGCCCAGCACCCGGTTCCGCGTAGCGTTGTTGGGAAGCCCCTCGGCGATCGACATGACGTTGTTCACCTGCAAAAGCGCCTTGTAGTAGCCGTTCCACTGGCTGCTGATAAACGAATGCAGTGCATTGGAGAGCGAGTTGATCAGGTCGATCGGACGCCCGGTACTGGTCATCAGTTCACCGCCGAAAAGGTCGAAGGCGATGTAGGAATAATAGGTCGGGTTCTCCTGGACCTGGCTGTACATGCCCACACGCAGCGCTTCGATATCGCCGGAACCGACGACTGTCGGGGAGACCGCCGAGTGCGGTTCGATGTCGAGCATACTGCCACAGGCTCCCATCAGGGGCAGTAAGGCAAGCAATATGATTTTATGCAACGATTTCATGATTGTCGGATTTAAAAAGTGATGTTAAGGCCTACCTTGAAGATACGCGGCTGGGGAACGCCGTCGTTATCCTCACCGTAGAAGCGCGGATCGAGGTTCACGCTCGTCTCGGGGTCCCAGCCGGGATAACGCGAACAGAGGAAGAGGTTGTCGCCCTGGGCATAGACCCTCAGTCCCTTCAGGTGAATCTTGTTGATCATCCGCTGCGGGAAGGTGTAACCCAGCGTCAGCGAACGCAGGCGGATGAACGAGCCGTCGGCCAGCAGGTTCGTGCCGTTCTTGGAGTTCCAGCCGCTGTACGAATAGATCGCACGGGGATATTCGTTCGTCGTACCGGGACCCGTCCAGCGGTTGTCGGCAAACTGCTTCAGCAGCGAGCGGGTATAACCGGGCTTGGAGCAGGGAGTCATCCACGATGCGAAAACGTCGTTTCCGTAGCTGTACGTAAAGAACAGGCTCAGTTCCCAGCCTTTGTACTTGAAGGTGTTGTTCCAACCGCCCGAGAATTTGGGGTTGGGGTTGCCCGTAACGATACGGTCGTCGTCGGTGATGTCGCCATCGCCGTTCCGGTCCCAATACTTGACATCGCCTGCGCGTACGCCCTTGTCGTAGAGCGCCTGGGGAACCTCGCCGTCGTACTGGTAGATGCCGTCCTTGCGGAAAATATACCACGATCCGACCGTTTTGCCGATTTTCAGCGCACGGTTCGAACCGATCGCCAGCATGTCGTCTTCGAGCAGCGAAGTCAGCTTGTTGACGTTGCGCGCAATGTTGAGCGACGAACTCCACGCCACCTTGCCCAGGTTGAAATGGGTATTGATCGTAAACTCGACACCCTTGTTGCGCATCGAACCGATGTTGCTCAGGATCGAGGTCTCGCCGGTCGTGGCGTGCACGGGCTTCGAATAAAGCAGGTTGTTCGTATTCTTCAGGTAAACGTCGGCGATCATGTTGATCTTACCGCCCAGGAAGCTCAGGTCGAATCCGGCGTTGTACTGGTCGGCAGTCTCCCACGTCAGTTTGTCGTTGCCGCTCGACGAGATGGCGATACCGCTCTGCCCGCCGTAGTTGACGCCGCCGCTGATCAGGGCCTGCCATCCGTAGTTGCTGATTCCGTCCTGGTTACCCGTACGGCCGTAGCTGGCACGGATTTTCAGTTCGGTCTTATCGGCATCCCAGAACGGCTCGTTCGAGACATTCCAGCCGACCGACACCGATGGGAACCAGCCCCAGCGGCTGTCGGGAGCGAACCGCGACGAACCGTCGGTACGGATCGTCGCATTGACCACGTAACGATCCTTGTAGGCGAGGCTCAGACGGGCAAAATAGGACTCGATGGCATATTCCGACAGTCCGGCGCTGGCGCCGACGATATTGGCGGCCACGCTCGCTACGTCGAATGCGGGCGAGGGATAGTTCTGCGCGTCGATATACGACGTGCGGCTCTTCGTCTTGAGGAACGAGTGGCCCACCATGGCGCCCAATTCGAAATCCTCGCCGAGCTTGCGGTCGTAGTTGGCGTAGAGGTCGATCGTATTGGTCATCACGAACCGGTTACGGTCCAGGATACGGCCGTTATCGGCGGCATAGGGGTGGTTCTGGTTGTAATAGACGTAGTCGTAGGTGTAGGCCGAGTCGTTGTTGTACGACGCCTTGACCTTCAGGCCCTCGATAATCTGCGCCTCGGCCCAGAAGGAGCCGATGAAACGGTAGTTGTCCGTATAGGAGGTCTCCTCGGCGAGAATCTGCACGGCATTGTGCAGCAGCAACTCGTCGGTTCCGCCCGTGTAATAGTCGCCGTTGGGCTTGTAGGGGCGGTCGAAAGGACGCTGCTGTACGGCGCGGCCGATGATCGTCGATCCGAGGTCGGCGCCCGGGATACGGTTGTTGTGCAGGTAGTTGCCGCTGATGTTGGCGCCCACCTTCAGCCATTTGAACATCTCGTGGCTGATGTTGGATTTGAGGTTGACCTTCGAAATGTCGTTCGTCTTGATGACACCCTCCTGATAGTTGTAGCTTCCCGAAAGGTAATACTTGGTCTTGGCGTTGCCGCCCGAGAACGACAGGTCGAGGTAGTGCGACTGCCCGAGGCGGGTGATCAGGTCGAGCCAATCGGTGTCGGGCATGTTCCCGTAGGGATTCTGGATGTGCTTGACATAGCCCGAGTTGTTGACCGTGAATCCGTTCTGGCGGTTGTAGTTGTCGATGCCTTCGTTGAAAACCTCGACATACTGTTTCGAATCGACGTATTCGCGGCGGTTCCTGTTGGCGAACTGCGTGATGCTGAAACCGTAGTTTACCTTGATCTCCGATTTGCCCTCGCGGCCCTGCTTGGTGGTGATCAGCACGACACCGTTGGTGGCGCGCGAACCGTAGATGGCGGCCGACGCGGCGTCCTTCAGCACCTCGATCGACTCGATGTCCGTGAGGTTGAGCGTCGCCAGCGAACTCATGCTCTCGCCGAACGAATAGAGCGACGCGGAGTTGTTCGACAACGGAATACCGTCGATCACGTAAAGCGGCTCGTTGCTCGCGCTGAGCGACGACGAACCGCGGATGCTCATCTTCTCGGCCGAACCGAGGTTACCCGAACTGGTGGAGATCGACACACCGGCGATGCGGCCCTGGAGCAGTTCCGACGGCGACATCACGCTGCGCATGTTCTCTTCCGTAGGTTTGAACTGGCTGATGGCGTTGGTCACCAGGCTGCGGCGCTGCGTACCGTAACCGACAACGACCACCTCGTCGAGCGCCATGTTGTCGTTTTCGAGACGGACTTCATAGAACCGAGACGGGTCGCCGACCGCAACTTCCCTGGTCTTCAGGCCGAGGTAGGAGACGATCAGGCGAATGTCCTTACGCCCGCCCACCTTGACCGAGAACGAACCGTCGAGGTCAGTGGTAGCGCCGATCGTCGTGCCGTCGACAATCACCGTAGCGCCCGTGATCGGGTTTCCGGCGCTGTCCTTGACCACGCCCTTCACGACCGCATTGGCCGAAGCACGGCCGGCCGGTTCCTCCTTTGCGGGCGTGGATACGATGGCGATCATCTTGCCCTCGACGCTGCTCACGACGTTCTGTCCGGCGAACATCTTGCCGACAACAACGCCGATCTCCTCGTTTTTGACATCCAGGGTGATTTTCTTGTTTACATCGGCATCCTTCGTCTTGATGACGAACGAATAGCCATAATCCTTTTGCAGGCGTTCAATCGCCGCTTTGATGGTCACATTACGGACCGACAGGCTCACCTTCTGGGCCTGCGCCGCAGAAGCCTGGAACATGAAGCACAGGACTGCGACAAGCGTGATTAAACTTTTCACGGAAGGTAAAAGTTTATTCATTACATTGAAATTTGAAGTTTAAAGAAATAGGTCATTGAGGTTTCCATCTGTTTTTCGCTTACTACATGGTATGGTTATTTTAGGGGTGGCGATATGTAATAGACCTCGGCCTCCTTGCGGACCGAGAACAGGAGGTCCTTGTTGAGTGCAGCGAGGATTTCGTCGAGCGACTCGTTGTTGATGAACGACGCATAGTAGGTCTCCCCGCACAGCGACTTGTCCGTGACGATGATATCGACGGCGAAGTGGCGGCGCAGGTCGGCGACGATGTCGCCCAGGGTCTGCTCCACGAAGAAGAAATTGTCGTTGTCGATCCAGTTCGCGTAGGAATCGGGATCGAAATTCAGAAAATCAATGTGATTGTTGGTCTTGTTGAAGCGGAGAATATCTCCGGGCTCGAGGGTGAGTTTCCCGTTCATTTTCGACGCCTTGAGGCTGACCGACACCTTTCCGTGCACGAGGCTCACCTCCGACTTCACGTCCTCCTGGTACGATTTGAAGTTGAACTGCGTGCCGAGGACCGTCACCTCCAACCGGTCGGCCGAGACGATGAACGGACGGTCCTCGTCGTGCCGGACATCGGCGAACATTTCGCCCGACAGGTAGACCTGCCTAATCGTCCGGTTAAATTCTTTGGGATAGATGAGTTTGGTTCCCGCGTTGAGCCACACGTGGGAACTGTCGGGCAATACGATCTCGCGCCGCTCGCCCATATCGGCATAGACCTCCACCCATTCGCGCGGGGTAGCGGCCTGATGCCTGTAATGAAAAGCCAGGGCTACGGAAACGACGACGGCTGCGTATTCGGCTATACGCAAGGGTGTCCGCCACCACCGGGCGCTACTCCTGCGGGGGGGGGAATTCGGAGCGGGGCAGGCGGAAAGGATCGAATCCAGTTTGCGGCGCACGCGCTCCTTTCCCTCGGGGTCGTATTCGATCTCGGTGGCATCCAGCAGGTCGCTGAACATCTGGTCCATTCCGGGGTCTTTCAGCCGCTCCCGCAACCACATGCGTACCTGCTGCGCCTCGGCTTCCGTACATTTATCCTGCATGTAGCTCAGCAGCAATTCACGCGATATATTTTTCTTGGTATCCATAGGGTTTCGTCTTTTTTCAGGAGAACATCACGAAGAACAGCATCACGACGGAGATTGTCTTTCGAATCTGCTTGATCGCCAGGTCGACGTGTTTTTCGACCGTGCGGATCGAGAGATTCAGCGCCCGGGCGATCTCGGCGTTGGTCATGTTGCGGTCGTAACGCATGGCGAATATCTCGCGGCGCTTGTCCGGCATCGAGCGCATCACCGAGTCGATGAACCCGACCCGTTCGCGGACATCCACATAGTCGTAAACATCCGTATCCGTGTCGGCGACGTTGAGCATCGCATCGTTGATATCGCTGCGCAGCAGGTTATACCGCAACCGCATGTAGTCGAACAACTCGTTGCGCGTAGCCACCAGCAGGTAGTTGCGCACCGAAAGCTTCGAGTTGACCTGCTCTTTGCGCATCCACATCTTGACGAAGACGTTCTGGATAATGTCCTCCGCCACGGCAGAATCCTTGATAATATGTTTGGCAAACGTATGCAGCAGGTCGTAGTAGCGGTCGAAAAGCACTCCGAACGCTGCTTTGTCGCCGTTCTGCATCATCACGACGAGTTCCGAATCCCGTAAACAATTCTGCATGTCCGTCAGAATTTACTCATATCCGTAACCGCATACGGCTCCCGGCAGGCTTCCAGCCCCGCCCGGATCGCCACCGGGGCGTTGGCATCGGTAACCGGTGTCGAATAGCCGGTCGGCGAAGTGCTGCCGGTCGAATAGCGGTAACCGTTTCCTTCGACGCTGACACCCGTACAGGGTGTGACGAGCGTCCGGAACACCGTCGCTGCCGCAGCATAACGGCTGATTCCGTAATCCATGTGGTAGGAGTCGCGCGTGAGATCCATCCCGTTGTCCTTGTTCAGCGACGAGGTCCGCAGGTTCTGCAACGACGTTCCCGAGGGGACCACGATGTCGATGCACGTCTGCGCGGTGATCTTCCGCACCTGCGCCACGATCGCCCCGAACATCGCCTGCTGATTGGGGAAATACTTCGGATAATAATCAGACGAAGCTCCGTACGCCTGTGCCATGATGTAACCGATCGTGGGCCGGTCGAGGGGCTGTGCCTGCTGGATGTAGTCGCAAAGTCCCGATATCGCGCCCCGCTCGGTCTCGTCCCACTCCCACGCATAGTACGAACCGGTGTGCTCCTGCAACGTCACGATGTCCCACGTATCCGATTCGACAATGCTCTTGAGCGACCTGTTCAGCGTTCCGTCGTTGGTCCACTTCGTCGCGCCCGGCTCGCAGTAATAATAGGTGCAGATGTCCGGCGCAGCGTAATTCTCGAAAAATTCGGGCAGCTTGTAACCGCCGTGGTAGGCCCTCACCATCCGGATATGGGTAATCCCGGCGCTTTCGAGCATTCCCGGCAGGTGCTCCGTGGCGTCGACCGTAAAGCTGTTGCCGATAAAAAGTATCTTGAGTGATTTGCCTCCCGCGGGAAGCGGCGGATTGAAGGTTCCGTCGAGCTCGCTGCCGATCCGGATAACCTCGCCGTCGGCGAAGACGAAACAGATGTATTTCCCCGTATTGAGCACACAGCGCAGGTCGACGGTCCCGCCCGCAGGAGCGGCAATACCCGTATCGGCTCCGTCCAGGGCGATCTTGCCGCCCGGGGTCATGGTCACCTCAGGCGACGCCCCGCCCCGCAGAGCCTCCGCATCGGCCTTCACCGATGTCGCGGCGCCGTCCGCAGCCCAGTAACCGTTATTATTTACCGCAAAGACGGGAATCGACTCTTTCTTTACGCCGCGCGTCGCAGCGCCCTTAAACCCGAATTTCAGCACGCCTCCGGCAGTCGTCGTCACCGACTCGGCATAATTACAGGCGTCGACACGCGCTTTCAGGAAAGTTTTCATCTCCCCGGTCGAGCCAAACAGGTCGACCTGCTCCTCCCCGTCCACTTTCTGGGAAACGGGAATCACCACCGGCTCCGCGCCGCCGTATGCGATCGTCAGCGACGACGTGCGCGGCTGGGTCAGCGGATTCGCCTGTGCCGTAATTTCGACCTTCGCCGAGCCCGTGCCTTCCGACGGGGCGGCGCTCAGCCACGTGTCGTCACACGTTATTTTCCAATGCGCCGTCGTCGAGATATTCAGTTGCAATGCGTTTTTTCCGGCTTCGAAGTTCAGCGAAGCCGGCGTTGCATAAAATCGAACATCGGGATTTCCGGTCTCTTCCTTATCGGACGAACAGCCGCCGGCTGCCGCAAACGCGGCTAAAATCAGGAGATAGCGATAAAGTTTCTTCATAAGTTCATCAGGTCGGTTATAATAAGTACGAATGGGACAAGCCCTGTACGTAACCAAAAAGTGCGATTTCACGAAAATGAAATACAATGCCCCGGAACCGGGGAGCCAAAATAAGAGGAATCAAATCCAAAACAGAAACCGGGAACTGATTCTCAGCCCCGTTTCCCGTCCGGTATCGCTCCGGAAAATCGTCCCGGAGCCTGGTTACGTTTTAATTTATTTATCTGTTTCCGGAACAGTCCGGACAGTTGCCACAATCTTCGCCACCCGTTCGGCGACCATTTCCGGGGTCACGGCCTCCAGGCAGCGATAGTCCCCATAACGGCAGGGCTTGTTGCCGAAAACCGAACAGGGCCGGCAAGCCATGTCGGCCTGCAAAATTCCCTCCTGCGACACCCCGTAGCCGAGGAATCCCAGTCCGGGATGCGTCGCGCCCCATACCGACACCACGGGCGTCGCCACGAGCGATGCCAGATGCATGACCAGCGAATCCATCGAGACCACGCAATCCAGGTTGGCGATGAGGTCCATCTCCCCGGCAAAACGGACTTTGCCGTACAAGGCCGTAACGTTGGGATATGCGCGTTCCATCTCTTCGGCGAACACCTGCTCGCCGCCCCCGCCCCCGTGGATAAAAACCCGGTCGTAACGCTCCGAGAGCATCCGCACCAGTTCGCGGCTCTGCCCGTCGGGATAGGTCTTGCCCCGGTGTGCCGAGAAGGGTGCGAACCCGACCCACACACCGTGTTTCTCCCCGAAAGGATTGGGACGTTCCCGATGCACGGCGGGCGCAGGATCGTCCAGCACGAAACCCAACTTCCGGAAAACGTCGCAGTAGCGCAGCACCGTATGGCGCAGCGGCTCCATGCCGCGGCCTCCGCAGCGGATGAACTCCCGTTTTTCGGCGCGCCCCTTGTAAATCGAAGCCTCGGGAACGCCGTGCAGCCGCATCAGCAAACGGAACGTCTTCGAACGCAGCACGTCGTGCACGTCGGCCACGGCATCCACGCCCAGCCGCCGGGCCTGGGCGGCCAGCCGCCACATCCCCACGAGGGAACGGTGGGCGCCCTGGGTATCGACATCGAGAAACCCGACATCCAACCCCTCGAAGAAAGGCCTGAACATCGCCCGCGTCGCCACCGTGACCCGCAGGCCGGGATAAGCGGCCATCAGTGCCCGGAGCGCATGCGGCAGCATCGCCACATCGCCCATCGCCGAAGTCCGGATCACCAGCAAATGACGCGGAAGCACATCCGGCCGGACTGTTACGCCGCTCGCTGCGCCGCCCGCCCGGTCGTTGTCCGTCCTGCCATTCGTCGTTACACCTCTATTTTTTCTGACCATAGAGCACCGGATTCAGCGCAGGGTCGTTGTACATCTTCATCTGTTTATACGTCTTCATGTACTTGCGTCCCGCTTCGATATCCTCGATCAGTTCTTCGATGGCCCCCGAAAGGTCGACCTGCTGCGCAAGCAGCACGTCCAGTTTCTTGCGGCAGGCTGCGCGGTGCGCCTCGTCCACGTCCGTACGCTCCGCCTCGCGCGCCATGTGGTAGATTTTCAGCGCGAGGATCGACAGGCGGTCGATGGCCCAGGCCGGGGTCTCGGTGTTGAGCCGTGCGCCCTCCACGGGCTTCACGTCCTTGTATTTGTCCAACAGGTAGGAATCCACGTATTCCACCATGTCCGTACGGTCCTGGTTCGACTTGTCGATGCGGCGTTTGATCTTCAGCGCCTCCGCGGGGTCGATGGCCGGATCGCGGATAATGTCCTCCAAGTGCCACTGTACCGTATCTATCCAGTTCTTGTGGTAGAGCAGATGATCGATCGAACCCGGTGCATACGGGTTGTCGATCGGATGATCCACATCGTCCCAGCGATGATACTCTTCGATGGACTGATTGAAAATACGGTTCGCGTTTTCGGTAAACATAGCTTTATAGTATTATTGTAATTTTCGCCGGAAAGTTATACCTTTGTCGGTAACGATTAAACAAAGATAATGACTTTTTCCAAAAAAGCAATACTCCTTTCGGGAATCCTCCTCTGCTGTTTCGCGCAGCTCGGGGCGCAGGTGCGCCAGACGCGCGAAGAGTATATCAGCCGCTACATGCCCATCGCCATCGCCCACATGGAACGCTACGGAATCCCCGCCAGTATCACCATGGCGCAGGGAATCCTCGAATCCGACTGCGGCAACAGCCTGCTGTCGATGAAGTCCAACAACCACTTCGGCATCAAGTGCAAGCGCAACTGGACGGGCGACAAGGTCTACCACGACGACGACGCCAAGGGCGAATGTTTCCGCTCCTACTCTTCGGTCGAAGAGTCGTACCGCGACCACGCCGAGTTCCTCGACTCGCAGCCGCGCTACGATTCGCTCTTCGCCTACCCTTCCAACGACTATAAAAGCTGGGCGCGGGGCCTGAAGGCCGCAGGCTACGCTACGGCCCCCGACTATGCGCAGCGGCTCGTCCGCATCATCGAAGAGAACCAGCTTTTCCTGCTCGACCGGCCCGACGGCGCGCAACTCTACGCCTCGCGCTACGGCCTGAAACGCGATCCCGAAGAGTGGTTCTCGTCGCAGAGCAGCGTCGAAGAGCTCGCCCGGACCGAAGGCGCCATCGACCCCGACAACTACCGTGTGACGATCAACGCCCACCAGGGCTACAACGTCTATGCCACCAACGGCGTGCACTACGTGCTGGCCAAGGAGAACGACACGTTCGAGAACATCGGGCAGAAATTCCGCCTCTCGCCGCGCAACCTGCGCAAGTTCAACGACCTGAAGGACAAAAAGGCCCAGCCGGTGACGGGCGAGGTGGTCTATATCGAGCGCAAGCAGAAGCGCTGGACGGGCAACGCCAAGCACCACATCAGCCGCCGGGGCGAAACGGCTTACTCCGTAGGCCAGTCCTACGCCATCCGTACGCGGTCGATCGAAAAGCTCAATAAACTCCGGCCCGACGAAGAGATCGCCGCAGGGCGCGAAATACGCATAAAATAAACCTACATACCATGGATACAACCCCGCTGAGAGCAAAGATCCTCGATACGATCATCCGCAAATCGACGCTGAAACAGAAGGTTTTCGACAACACCTTCGGAGCGTTCAACCTGCTGAAGGAAACGCTGCTGGAGATGGCTTCGGAGATGGACGACGAACTGGACGGCAAACTCGACCGCCGCGTGCGGCTCGAATACCGCGACCGCGGCAAATTCGAAGCCCAGTTGCAGGTGGCCAACGACATCCTGATTTTCCAGATGCACACCGACGTTTTCGAATTCGACACCAACCACCTCATCTGGCAAAACCCCTACGTACAAAGCGACTGCGACAACTCCTACTGCGGGCTCATCAACATCTACAACTTCCTTTCCGACTCGTTCAAATTCAACCGCAACGCCGACGAAGGCTACCTGATCGGGCGCATCTTCATCAACCGCGAACACCGCTATTTCGTCGAAGGCAAGCAGCAGGGCTCGATGCGGGCGACGGATTTCGGCAAAGCGGAGATCGAGCAGGAAGCGCTGGTGAACATTCTCGAAGCGGCGATCTCCTTCGCACTGAATTTCGACCTGCTGATGCCGCCCTACGAGGAGAACAAGCGCGTGACGGTAGTCAATTTTGCGTGACAGAAAGGGGGCGCCGCCATGCGC
>OGXQ01000777.1_pt1 | contig 25115 bp, 39 predicted proteins | sample 1576291 | NCBI WGS metagenome assembly OGXQ01 (sample SAMEA3541575, study PRJEB24748) | human gut metagenome | biome: human gut; feature: human-associated habitat; material: faeces | place: China | collected 2012 | reverse complement strand
TACGCGTGTCTTGGCGCGATGGCTTTAGCCGCTACTGCGGACGCCATTTTTCACATTGAATCGCCTTTGTTAACAAGCGCTTTCGAAGTAGCAAAAATTGTAGCAAATATTATTCTTGGTTACTTTTTCGGAAGCAAGTCCAAATGATACTTTATAGAAGACAGAAAAACAGGAGTCGGGTTAATCCCCGGCTCCCTTGTTTGTATAGAGTTGTTTTGCTACTTCCTCAACCCTTTGGAATATGTACTTTTCATGGTCACTAACTGTGCTCCGATACCAGCCCAATTCTGCCGCTACATCAATTTGATTCCACTTATCAATGATGCGCCGCCTTGCGATCAGTTCATCGTCTGTATAGAGTGCTGCCTCTTCAATAGCTCTTTCCAGCTGAGAGCGCAAGAGTTTATCCAGCGGATCAGGCAGTTTCACTCTTGCGCTCACAGTCTCACGTCCTTCCTCTTATTTCATCAGCTCCCAAAGCCGATGCAACATAGTGCACATCTGCTGCCGGATAACGGGCTGGGAGAGCATCAGGTCTCCCTCGCTGTTGCCCGTCAGGATGCCGTTCTTTACGGCCCATTCCACGCCCTCCTTGTGGGCGCCGCTGGGTGTATTGTCCATGATCTTGACCTCCAGTCTCTTCTTGAACTCTGCCCACTTCTGGGCGTTCACCAAGTACGACGGGCAGTGCTTCCCAGTCACGTCAAAGTGACGGTACACGTTCTCAATGGGGATGTGATACTTCTCCATCAGCTCCCGGCCCAGAGCGGCAGCGTTGGCAAGGGTTGCCTCGCTGGCCTGATAGACACCGTTCCGGATGGTGTCACACATCTCAATGCTGATAGAGTTGGTATTGGTGATGACGCCGTACATGGTGCCGCCGCCAGTCTTGTCGGCGTTGGCGTACTTGCTGCCGCCGACGGACCACGCAATCTTCAGATCGGGGACGGACAGATATACGGTGGTATCGTCCACAAAGTAATGGGCACTGGCCTTGACGATGTTCCGCTGGAAGTACGCGGCGTTGTTTGCCGCCTTGTCCCCGTCATTCCCGGTGTAGTGGTACACCAGATATCGGATTTGGCTGGCGTTCCGGGAACCGCCATAGTTCCCGGGGTTCGCCAGCTGCTCCTTTCGCGTGTAACTCACTGGCTATCACCGCCGCTTTGCTGGGCGCGCTTTTCCGCCTGTGTCCCAAAATAGAACGCGATCACCACGGTGAACACCGTCAAGAACTGCTCTGCCGTCACGCCGCCGGTACAGGTCAGGTAGGCGAACACCGCCGTGAGAATTACCGTGACAATGCTCTTGACGGCCAGCAGGTTTGACAGCCGTTTCTTCAAAAGCTCCATGTGTTTTCCTTTCCGGGCAGCACAAAAGCCGCCCTGTCGTGCTTGACAAAGCGGCCTGATTTGGTATAATGAATGTACAAGGGCGCTGTTGTTTGACGGTTAGCCCCTCATACGCTCAACTCTCGTTGACCGCTCGGGTAGCAGCCGGGCGGTCAACACGCTTTTATGGTCAGTATGTAGGCCGTAAAGACCGCGCACACTAAAATCCAAAGGATTTTCGCCAGAAGGCGTCCCACAATCGCATCACCTCCCCTCTACAGGGAAGTGGCTAACCGCCGTATACAACAGCGCCCAGGGCCTTTTTCAAGGCAGGTTTATTCTACCAAAAGCGCCGCTTTGTGTCAATCTTCGCCGCCTGGATGGGTGGCTTTTTTCTTACTTCCGGGTCGCCTTAACCGCGTAGCCCAGCTCGTCATAGGTCACATCAAACCTGCCAGCATTGGTCTTCTGCTCCACGACCTGACCAGCCAGCTCCTTACGGCGGGACAGGTCGGGTTTATCCGGATAAACCACATGCTCACCAGTAGCAGGTGTAAAGCCCTGCTCCATTTCCTCCTTCGTCCAGCCGCCGCCAGGGTTCTTGTTCGGGTCCAGAGAAAAGTTCGCGCCAGCCTCTTTCAGCTTCGCGTTGGCCTCCTCCACCGTGATCTTACCGGCCTTGTACTGCTCCATGATGTCGTTGATGGTCTTGTTCATAATATGTACTTCCTTTCTTTTTCCGGCTGTGCCGGTTAATAACAAACTGTTGATTAGGGGACAATCAGGTTTAGAACCGCGAGTGCCGCTGCTGTCAAAATGGAGGAAAGCACCGCGACAACCACTTTGCTTTTGATATCGCTCCATTGTCTTCCTGGCTTTTGCTGTTCCGCTTCCTGCCATGCGATCAGCTTGTCCAGCTTTTCCATGATATTGTCATACTGCTCATTCCGGGCGGCTTCTGCCTTTTCCAGGTCTCGAATCCGGTCGAACAGTTTTCCGTGGGTGTCTCTTGCCTGTTCCTGCAATTTCTCCATCTGCTTTTCCAACATGTCCGCTTTTTGCAGGCCCAAACAATCCCGCTGTGGGTCTATGATACATTTTTCATTACTCATGGGCAGCACCGCCTATCTGTGGTATAATCTTTTTGAGGTGATGATATGGATTCTATGAACTTGTATAAGGTTATCGTGATCTGCTCAAAGTGTGGGAGAATGGCCCCATATACTCCGCCATATGGTTCCAACATATGGGGCGTTTGGAACTGGCATCAGCCATGCCCCTTTTGCGGAGAAAATGCGTGGGTTGCCCACGAGCCGGTCCGGGACTGGAAAACTGGGAAGCCACTGGACCTTTAAGGTTTGACGCGCATACTTGATCTCGCTTTTTATGAAAAAGCCTGTGTGATTTGCTTGTTGAAAATGTATGGACATTACGCCATGGAGATTTCATGTTACTTTGTATACTCTTACATCAGAGCCAGGGGCGTTCATATCGGTAACATTTCCTGATAATGTCAGATATGAGCTATATCGCATAAAAATTAAGGTTCCCTGCACTGCGCTGAATGTAGTCCCACTTGCTGTGTTAGGTGTTATTAATACACTAGTTACAATAAGATTTCCCGCGTTCAAACTTGTATGATATATACTAATATTATTAGATATACCGTCGTTTATAATCGCGATCCTTTTCACGGCTGGCGCTTTAACAGATAGTGTACCCACAACATTAACACCGGACACGCTTGTAAATGTCTTTCCACTCGTTACATCTGCCGCAGTAGCGGTTCCCAGGTTTGCAAGCATATCACAAACTTCTGCCGTTCCAGTGATTATTTCACCGTTGCTATCTATGGCCTGTTTTCCGGCGGCTAGATTCTCCGCTGTTGCTGGATTAGACAGCTCCGGAAGAGATGTACCAATGATCATCTGATTTGCAATCATGTGTCCTCCTTAGCTTTTAACATCAGTTATTACCACATACACCGTCAAATCCGCTTCCGGAACCGTCTGGCAGGTGAAGGTCAGATTATTGGCGGCTTGTCCGGTGCACAAGATTCCTGCGGCGAGGTAAGCGGCTTGCGAGGCAATAGCGGGCACAGGCTGAATCAGCTGCTTTGTCTCGTCTGCAAGTACTCCTGGAACAGTAATTGTCTGAGAATTGCTACTCCAGGCGGATGTGACCAAAGTAATTGGATATGCCTTTAGCTTTTGTTCTTGCAGAATTTGATTGAAATACGAAAGGCTAACAGGATTTGAATCCTGTGTCGGTTCTGTGGGAACTAACACATTTCCGTTGAAAGCGACATCAGCACTAAAAACAGCAGAGCCATAAAAGCCTGATTTCTCCATAAAAGCAACTGGTCCGGAAACGGTTCCGCCATCATTTCTGATCAAATATCGTGCGTCAGCTTCTTCCTGCGTGATGCCGCTCGCTGGCGCGTCTTGAGCCTGTGCATTTCCCTCAGCATCGAAGCCAACTACTTGTCCTTTGGTTCCACTGAGTTTATTCTGCTTGTTTTTTACTTCTGCAAGCGCTGTATTAAATTCATCTTCTGTGCCGGTATAGCCGCCATCCTTGGCGGATTCATAGGCCGATTTACCAGCCCCTGCCACCAGTTTTCCATTTACTTTGATTGCCATTGTTTACCCCACTTTAATAAATGTATTTACCCCAGCAATATTGATTGTCGGCAATTTCCGAAACCTCATATCGTAGTATCTAATCCCGTTATTAACAGGCGACGCATTAGGTTGTGCGGAACATATTAGAAAATAGTCATGCACTAGTAGTCCGCAGGAAGAGACTGCGCCTGCCAGCGATGTAATATACCCTATTTCCCAGTTCTGCAAATCTTCTGAAAACACACAACCAAGATAATAAGTTGTACTGCTTGAAACCGTTTTAAAACCGCAGAATGCGGCATAATACATTCCGCCTTCATAGACAACAGCGCTAATGGTTCCGTCTCTTAACGAAAGTTCACTGAATGTCCATTCTCCACCAATAGAGTCTGAAAAGAGGATAGCATTATATGAGGCAGCCGTTTCAACGTATTTTTGGAAAATAAGATATTTCCCATTTAGATATGTGAACAGGTTTGGAGAATAACTATTTTTCCTCTCACATACGTCCTGATACTCCCACGGGCCATTTAAACTGCTGGCATATTTTAGGCCAACGTGCCAAGTTGAATTCTCGTCCTGCTGCATTACACACAGCACGTATTTGCCTTCCGCATAAACAATCCGCCATACCCGGGGTATAAAATCCATGGGAATTGCGGCCCATGCCCCATCTGGTGATTGTGCGGTGTAAAAATAGTATTTCGCTACGGAGTTGACCGTTTCCGATGTCATCAGCACAAACTGACCATTGATGTACTGGACGGATCTGCCGTAAGAACCTGTCCCTGTTGATTGATGGACATCCACCGCGCTCCATGGGCCATTTAAATCAGACGCGTACCATACCCGTGAAACCCAATGATCTGAATCATAAAATTGGCTGGCCGCGACATAATATCCGTTCGCAAACAGAAAATCATTGATTGTCCCGCTAGAACCCGCCGGGATAATGACGGATTCTGTCCAATTTGCATCAGGAGAGCTCGCGTAGTAGATTTTATTTTGAAAAACGCAAATATAATTCCCGTTGATATATTGCAAGACACTGTTTCCAGATGGGCCACTTGTCTCTCCAAACAGATTTTCTTTATATGATGTCCTAAACTTAAACGGAAATTCTTCCACATACTTCGGATAATCTTCCGCCGAAATGATAGTGCCGTTTGCCAATACCCAGTTCTCACCTAGTTCGGTTTTTGTTGTTAAGCGAACATCTCCAATTGCGAAAGATTCTCCACTACTTTCCCCAGAACCAGCCTCCTCCGTAAACTCAATCGTGTACGGTCCGGAGCCGAGGGTTTCGGACATAGATAACGCGCCGCTGCCAGGGACAGAAACAGAACTTTCCTTATCCTGCTTGCCGCCTAACGCTGTTTTGATTTTCCCCCAAAGATATGAGAGGCCGGAATTATCTAAATATCCCATAGCGCCACCTGTTAAGCTTCGTCCGTGATGGAATCAATCTCCCCATTGGTGATGGCCTGGATTTCAAATACCTGGCCCAGGGCATCCCACTCCTCGCCCGTCCAGGCGTAGTTCATGCCGGTATCTTCCACATTCCACACATCACCTACCTCGTTTCCGTCAGACGGAAGAGCGGAGTAGGTTGCTTTGCTGCCCTTGTACTTGTAGGCTGTGGAAATCTCGCTTTTCAGCGCGTAATCGGAAGCCTGTCCAAACGCCGCGAGCTTGCTGTAATCCTCTTTACTCATGAGGCCATTCTGCGAAGAGGTGGCGTTGGTATATGTAGTGTCCGTGAATTTTGCGTCTGCCGGAACGCTGACGCCCACCGTAAAGCCGCCCACCTTCTCCGCGTTGTCTACGATACCGTTGCCGTTCGTGTCATACACGCTTTTCAGCATGTCGCCGCTATCATTTTTTCTCGAATCATCCACGTACTTCTTGCTGGCTGCTTCCAAGTCAGACGACGGCTCTCCGTGAAGCATCAAAGGGCCTGTCATCGTCCCGCCGGACTTCGGGAGCGCCTTTTCAAAAAGCGGCTTGATCTTGCTGTTCCACAGGTAAAGCAGGCCGTTATTATCCAGATATTTGCTCATTTTAGCATCTCCTCTATTTCAGAATTTGTAATCGCCTCTGTGGGCGGAGGTATGCGGCTGATTTCCTTTTTCAAGTCCGTGATTGCTTCCATTGGGTGCTGGTCTGCCGCGTCGCGGTTGGCAAGAAGTCTGTGGTCCGCCACACCGCCGCTTCCGCCCAAAACCCACTCCGCAGCGCCGTCCAGAACGCCCAGAAACTTTCCTTCGTCCTCTGGGGTAATCTTTGGCAAGTCAGAACCCCCAGCTGGAAGTGGAACATCACTCTCCTCATATTCCTTCTTATCCGGGTTCCAGATCATCCAATAGCCGTTTTCACCCGGCATCGGCGGATTATCGTTGATGCCTGTCAGCCTGTCCTCTATCTGTTCAAACTCAGACGGAAATGGCGGTGGGAAAGAGTCTACCGCATTGATGCTCCGGAACACCGTAGCGTAAAACAGGTTGCTGTGCCGAACATAGTCGCCCAGAGTACCGCGTACCTGCATGGCATATGTACCATCGTCCGCAAGCATGGAGGCCGTTAGAAGGGCCCTGTAGACGGTTCCGTTCCGCGTGAGCTGGATGATGTTTTTCCCGCCATCCTTTTCTACGTCCACTTTAAGGTCCCACTCCTCCGTCAGGTCGGTGGACACCTCTAGAACTGTAACCCCATTGTCCCCCTCAAAGCCTAAAGAAAACCCTGGTGGAGCACACACCTCCCAATCCTTCATATAGAGCATGCAACATCACCTCACACCGTCGGATTCATCTGATCGTTTACCCAATCAAACATGGCGTCCTGTTCCTCACCAGAATATTTACTTGTATAGTATTCTGTAGGCTCTTCTGAAATTTCTTGCAGGGCTAGCGTGTTAATTAAATCCGTTAACTGTTGTTCCAATGCCGAAATTCGTTCTTCGTTTGTCATGCTTCTACCTCACACAATGGTTAAGCGATTTAGTCGATCGAGGAGAACCTTTCCATTTCTGTCTTTCCTGACTCCTGCTTCAATCGGTTTCGGCCTATTGTAAAATAGGATGATACAACCATCTCCACCCGGGCCTCCCTTTCCACCAGGCCCGCCATCTCCTGGGCTTCCCGGATTTGCGGAACCACTTGGCCCACCAGCCGAAGGATTCCTTTCAAAGCCAGCCCAAGAAGGGCAAGAGCCGCCTCCTCCGCCATATCCGCCGCGCCCGCCATAGGTAAGCTGCGGTTTTGCTGGGATTGCAGACGGCGCCGGAGGAGTAAGGCCATTTGCTGCTTTTGCATAGGTTGTGGTGTTAGAGCCTCGTTGTGATGGCATGCTTTGCGTAACTCCAGCAACGCCACCGGGCCCCAATGCATAACCTGCCCATGCTCCAGCATTTCCTTTATCATTCGTGTCAAATGTCTGCCAATAGGCAACTCCAGAAGATATTTCTCTTGTAGGCGCACCAGCCCATCTTTGCCCATTTTCATCAAACGCCGCAGTGGATGGCTGATACCGCAGCACAATATTGAGGTCCGTTTCGTTGCTTGGAATAGTGTGCCCCGGAACAGCTCCCGCTCCATCTCCGCCTGAGAGTCCACTTGGTCCAGAAGCCGCATATACTTCCGAAGTAATTGGGTCTACCCATCCTGATGAGGCTGGATAAGCACCGTTATCAGATGTTGCGCCATTAAAGGTCGTTGCGCCACCCTCATTTCCATCTACAGACGAAGAAGCGCTATATAACGCTCCATCACCGCCAATCCCGCATTGAAATGGAAGTACTTGTCCTGGTGTTACGTTCATACTTCCTTCGAGCACTTTAGAGCCTTTGCCTCCATCGCCACCAGCACCGCCTTTGCCTCCATCGCCACCCCAAAGCTGAATCGTTCCCTGGGCGGTTACTTCTCCTGTAACCCAAGACGTTTTTGTGTAGGTGTGTGACCTTGAACCTCCTGATGTTCCGCCTTTTAACCCTGCTTTTCCGCCTTGCGCTCCACTAAATAGCACATATCGTACATTTGTAACACCTTCCGGAACCGTCCACTCTCCGCTTCCAGTAAGCACTTCTCGGTAATCATAGTACTGACTGCTTTCATATTTAGGTGGAACAAAACTGATAAGCATTTTCTCATTTGCACGGAGCGTGTTTGACAGGTTGATGTCCGCCCTTTCCAGACAGGCAGTGACTGCTTCCTCGTCATATGGATGCCATGTAGCTACACGGTTCCCCGGAATCTCTCCTTGATAGATAACCTGAGATTGAATGGTTTCTGTCCATTGGTAGTAGTTTGCCATCCGCTCAGCTACTGCTACTGAGTTCACAAGGCTCACCAACGTAGCATCTTTTACGGATTTAATATTTGGTTCTGCTGCCTCCGAAACATCGCGTATAATTTCTCTGGTGTTGTGGATGTACGCTTTTCCAGTCAGTGTCCCGGTTCCGGACGAAACCTTTGCATAGTTGGCGCCGCTTTCTAAAATAGAAAAACCGGATGCAACCAGATCATACATGGGCTCCCGAAAGGTAATCACATCTCCCTGAGACGCCGTCCCTTCAAAAAGACTTGTTTCTTCTCCGCCCTCTGCATATTGATGTTCGGTCACTGAAACCTGAGTAATCTTTGCCGTTTCGGGGACTTTTGCCCCCTCGAGAAGATAGTCTCTGTTTGTTTCATTGATAATACCGTCCCAAAGTCCTTCAATCCGCAGCACACCATCCAGATCAGTTTTAATCCATGCTCCAATCGCAATTAATACCTGCACAAGGTTATCTCTTGGTGCCGCAATAGGAAGCCATCCGTACAATTTAACTCCGGCATATTTGCTTTGGATTGTAAAAGGAACCGTTCCACAAATGTCAGAAATGATTTCTTCCGCTGTTTGACCGGTGTAAATTCCTCCATAGTGTTGCCCTTCTGTCAGAATACCAATGGCGGACGTGGCATAGAGACTATACCGGCTTGGTCCAATTCGCTCCACTTCCTGGAGATAAAATATGCCTCTCTGAGCATCATCATAAAACCATGTCAGCGGGTCATTTCTGGAAAAGTTCCGCAGTACTCCAGCCGGGTCTTTCACATCTGCTGACAAGGTATTAACTTCCAAAGAAGAGGACCGAAGCGACATCGCCATATGTACACTTCCGGAAGCTATATCGTCTTGTGTAAATGTTGTTGTTTTATAGACCAGCTTGTTCATGTCGGCTTCCTCTTTGCCTCCTGTGCATAGAAGTTTACGGTCAGGTTCCCCCACGCCGTTCCATCGTCCATGTATAGGACATCATCTTCCACAACCTCAATATAAGCTGTAAACGATATAGTGGTTTGTCCATAGGGTGCGACTAACACGTGGCTGTCCACTGGCGCGGATAACACCTCATACATGGCGTCGTAATCTTCACGGCTCATTCCGTCCGCAGAGACTTCCATCGTGTAATCGTAAAATGTGCCCTGCACGTCTCTCCACCGTTTTCCAGATAGGGCCTTATCCGCATTCGGCCCGTCTTTGATATTGGCTGTTCGGTGGATTGAAACAACGCCCACGTTGTAGCCAACACCATCCACGGTAAATATGTAGTCCATCTAAACCACCTCAGTCCACCAGATCAGTACCGGCGCGGCTGTTTTCTGCCTGCCAATAGGGCCGCAGGAACATCGCTGCCTCGCGGGGATAAAAGCTGATCTCCAATCTCTCTCGCAGCGTGCCGCCGTTCTCTCTTCCACGGTTCTGAGCCTGTGCGCTCTCGGTTTGGCTTGGCGTCCTGGTAATGGCCCCGGGAACCATGCCGGCATTTGTAAACGATATGGTTCTCTCAACATCCGGTATAGCTTTTTCAAGCTGCCGCATGATGTCCAGATTAGATACGGCGGCTTCAATGGATTTCGCGTTGTCCTCGAGTCCATCCGCCACTCCCTGGTCAATATTTGCGCCCAGCCGATAACCTCTTTTGGATGGAGAATGCACCTCAGCCGTTTTTTCTGCCGTTCCAAAAATAGCATCAATTATACTTTCAACCGCATTTACAACATTATCAAACATGGATGCCACGCCATCAATAAGACCTTGAATGATATTTACCCCGATATCAAACAACATGCCTGGCAATTGAGAAAATCCGTCGATAATCGCATCTATAACCTCTGGTATCGCAAGTACAATGCTCGGAATTGCACTGATAATTCCATAAATAAGAGAAATAACAATTTCTACGCCAGCTCCAATAATTTCCGGAAGATTTTCTGCAATAAAAGAAATAATGCTAGTAATAATTTCCGGAAGACCTTCCATTAAAAGCGGAATCGCTTGGACAATTCCATTCAATATGCTTTCTAGAATGGAGACGCCTGCGTCTAAAATCGCTGGCAAGTTATCAGATATGTACGTAGTAATGGAGTCAATGATCTCAGGAAGCTTTTCAGCAAGAGCTGGAAGCCCTTCTTCTATACCGTTTCCAATATATTTTAGAATTTCTATTCCAGCATCGAGTAGCATAGGAGCCAGTTCTACCAAAGCTGCCCCAATTTCCGTAACAACCTGAACAAGGCCATCTAGCAAGGTTGGAAGATTCGTAATAATCCCCTGCAAAATAGCTTGTAACACGTCCACACCAAATGACAAAAATTCTGGAAGTCTCTCAACCAGTGATGTAACCATATCACTGATTGCATTAGAAAATGCTTCGTCAGCACCTTCAACACCGTTTATTAAATCATCAAATGCTGCAACTACAGATGTAATAGCCGGAAGAAACTCAGAGAGCAAATTATTTTTGACTTTGGAAATAGTATCTCCAAGCTTCGCAAGTGTTTCATCTAACAGTGCCTGGTTTTCGCGTGCCCGGATAAGTTCCTCGTTATTGCGGTAAAAGGCTTCGCTGGCTTCATCATAGGTGCCGGAAAGCGTGTCCATGATGAGCTTGTTGCGCTCACTTTCCGAGGTGCATGCGGCCAGCTTCTCGTTAAACTCGTCCTCAGAAATTCCGGCCCAGTTGAGCGCGTCGGCCAGAACGCCAGTGACTTGTCCAACCTTCGCCGTCTCATTGGCGGATTCGATAAGTCCCTCAATGGGGAGGGAGTCTCCAAATGTACCATATACGCCAGCGGCAATATTGGTCCATGTTGAAACATCTTCCTCATTTTTTGCCAACTTTGCGAGTAATTGAGATGCTTCTGTTGCGGTATCGGTATCTCCTAAAATTTTGTAAAATTCTGTGTACGCTTGCTTGGCGGTTTCTGTGCTATATCCAGCCGCTTCAAACGCTGTATTCAGCTTTCCTTGCGCAACACGATATTCTTCGGTAGCTGACTCTAACGCAAGCAAACCTGTTACTGCGCCGGCTGCTGCTGTAGCGATTCCGCCAACAGCTTTGACAGTTCCTTTTAGGGCCGTCCCAGCTACTTTTCCAAGCTTGGAAAGTCCACTTTTAAAGCCAGATTCGTCAATATCGGTTCCGATTTTTACAGTGCCATCATTTGCCAATGATCCCGCCTCCTAGGGTGATGGCACTACGGCACTTTCAACTCAAATTCTTTTTTGCAGATTTTACATTTCAGCCAGATGTCAACCGCTTTCGCATTTGGTCCCAGCATCACCCGACTGTCCACTACCCCGCAATGTGGACATACGGGTTTGCGCCTCTTCATATCTTCGCTTAACATAATCTTTTATGTCCTGCTCTGTTCTGTACCCGTTTCCAGTCTGTTTCTTTAACGCATATTTGGCTTTCATATTTCTATAAAATTGCCTTTGATTTTTAGGAACATCCGATAGAGGGGTAATACGATACCCCATAATCTTGCTAAATTCGCAATCGTTTGGGAGGGACTTAAACAGCGCCTTGAACTTCCACCAGTGAATTTGGGAAGTAGTTAGATCAATGCCATACGCGCCCAAAAAGGCCGAATATATAAATTCGCTGTCCTGCTCAAAATCAAAAGCTATCGGCCTGCTTCTGCCCCCATCCGCATTCTCGTGGGACTCACCAGAATAAAACTCAAGCATAGAATCAAGCGCTGGTTTTGAGGGAGGCAGGCCGAGCCTCTGCATCAAGTCATAGAGTTGCTTGGCCTTCTCCGCATCGTTTTTCCCGCTAGTAAAAATCCCTTGAAACTCCATCCACACTCGAAAATTTGTGTCAATGGGGTATTCCACGCCATTAACCAGAATCGAATTGGGCGGCGCTTGATAGAGACTCATTTCTTCATGTACGGAATTGCGGACAAAATCTTTTGGAACTCAGGCGTTTTAAGGAGATCGCGAGCTTCTGCCAGCCGCGCGTTCATTCTTTCTTTTCTGTTCGGCTCGTCGTATGCGGCGATAATATCCAAGCAGGCTTTCATCAAATCATTGGTGTCAACTTCGTCTAAGCTCGGAAGTGCCCCGGGAGCCAACTCCTCCACAAAGCCGTGCAACCTCGTTACGGCTTCTCTTCTCGTAATTTCGTCAGCTTGATAAAGCCGGTCTGTCTCAGAAATGGACTCAATCATATCGTCAACATTCAGAGTCCGGGCAGGCAAGTCGTAAGACTTCCCAAGAATCATAACTTTGTAACCCATAAATCCTCCTTATACTCCTGCGGAATAAGTGTACGCGGTGGGTGCTGTTCCTACGCTGCGCAGATCAATGGAAATCGCAGAGTTCTCGCCTGCATTTCCGCCGCCGTCAGAGTTCACGATAATAGACGCGGTGCCCTTCTCACCTTTTCCGGTCAAGATAGAGAAGTATACATACGGAACAACCACCTTTTGACCAACACCATGCGCAATATCCAGGCCAAAACAATAGTCCTGAAAAGCGTCGCCAAGAAAACGGTCTCCGGTAATCGCAAAAGTGCGCTGCGTACCGGTTTTTGAGGTAGACAGGCCGGTGCGGATATACTGGCTATCCTGTGTCACGGGGTTCAACTGCGGGTCCAAGCCGGAAATACCCTGCTGAACAACGGTATAATCACCCTCATCTGTGACTTCTTCTCCAATTCCAACGGCAAGTACCCAATCGTCATTTGTAGCAAGTCCAGCAAATTCCGGGCTTGGAGTATACCCCGCCATCAATTCAGATACTTTCATGCTTTCACTCCTTATTGGTAGTACCGAACCCGGACTTGGAACATATACCGGGCAATCGTTCCCGCTTCGTTCACCCCTGCCAGGTTTGGCATATTCTGTAGATTTTCAATCGAAAGGACCTTGCAGCCCTCAAACTGTGGAAAATTTCGCTTTTGGTTTTGTTCATCAATCCAGTCCATAAAGTCCTGGACTGCCTGGGCCTGCTCTGCGTTGGTTCCGCTGGTGCCCTCGTCCTGGGGAAGCATCTGCACCACGGCAAATTCGTACACCTTGATTCCTCGATTCCCGATATACCGCTTTTCCCACACGTCGCTATAGACCGTCTGGACGCTGATCCGTCCGGTTTTCTCCGTTGTAGAATTAAAATACAGGAAGGACTTCACAGCGGGGCACTGTTCCAGATAGTCCAATATTTCCTTGTTTTTGTTCGCCATATGGTTACTTCCTTTTGATGTAATCCTCGATGTCGGCCGCCAGTTGGTCGCCTTTCGCGGCCATGGCCGCTTGATCCCAATGGCTGGTTGCGAGGGGATGCTTATCTGTGGAATACTGCAAATCTCGTGATGTTGCGTGCTTGGATGTGCTCCGCTTTGCGTATGCACTGCCGCGGTCGTCCACAAAAACCTTCCCCTCATATTGGAAGTGCGCATACGGCGATTTATAGTGGACATATTCCGGGGTGATTTCAATCGTTTGATCCAGGTGCCCGCTATCCATTGGGACATAGGGCGAACAATAGACATGGAGCCGGGTGTTGGCATACTTCCGAACATCATCGGAGAAGATGCGTCGGGCTGTCTTTTTGGGGTTGTAGATATTGACTTCGATTTTCATACGCCCTCAAGATGGATGTGTCCCAGCGGAAGTCCGGTGTTGTCCCGGACGGAGCGGACGGTCATGGACTCATACCTTTCCGCCACCGCCCGTACATTCTCCGGCGTCACAGTTTCCGCAACTTTTCCATGTACCACGATGTCGCCAACAGAGGCCGTGAATCCAGCCATGTCCCCCTTCCACTCCTGATAGGGGCGGTAGTTCGGTGATTCCGGGATTCGGACTGTCACCGTTTGGCCCAGCGACACGTCAGAGCCTGACACGCTTCTCACAGTGGTCCGGACGAACACACAGCCGGTCAGAACGGTTTTCTTCCATACATCCAGTCCGTCCCCGTCCTCCGCTGCCAGGCGGTTCAGGAGCGTCACGGTCTCACGAAACAACGGCGTCATGTACCCACCTCCAAGCTGACAAGCTCAACAGGGAGAATCTCCACGACCTGGTCATACACAGAGCCCATCATCTGCTCTTCTGTTTTGGCGGAGGCATAAGTCACGCTGACGCCATCGTTGCTGACGCTGGCAACATCCTTTTTCCCGCTCCTGATTTTCCCCATGGCATCAATGATAAGCAGCATACAAAGCCGGATGTCGTCGTCTGCCTCTGTGATGCGCCCCTGTGTCCAGTAGTCTAACTTTTTTCGCGCTAACTTCTCCAGCAGGGGGAAGGCTGATTGTTCAGCCGTTCCTCCCAAAGCCTTATACTGCTCATAGGTGATATAACCGCACATCAAGCCTTCCCCCCTTTCCATTAGGTCTGAGCGGTCACAGTGGCATTCCCGGCGTTCTGCGCCTTATAGGTGCCGTCCGCCTCTACCACAGTGATCTTGTGGCCGGTGGTGGCGGTGATGTCAGAAGTCCCGTCCCAGCTAGTCCAGGTACGCACATTTTGGCCATATGCAACCGTGGGCGCTGTGGTGGGGTCCGTCTTGTATTTGTAGACGTTGCCGGAAGACTCCTTGCCGGGGGTCACAGTCAGCTTCGTGGTACCGGACTCAGTGCCAGCGGCGGAGCTGACGGTCAGTGTCCCAAGCGTAGGAGTTGCGTCCACGTCAATGACCGCGATGGCGTCCTTGTACTCTGCAAAGAGGGTCATACCCATAATGGCAAAGCTCTCAGACACGGCGGTGTGGTAGTTTCCCTCCACATGGAAGCCGATCAAATTCGTCTCACCGTCTGTGGTGTACTGGAGACCCGCTCGTGCAAAGTCACTGGTAGACGGGTCGACGTAATAGAGAACGATATTCTCAACGGGGGTTGCAATCACGCGGCCCCGCTGAATTTCCTCATCAGACAGCAGGAACACCGTGGAAAATCCCATGAAGTTCTGCACATACTGGAAGCCGAACGCAGTCTGAATGGTGATGTTGGCATCCCCCAAGTAATCATACAGGTCCAGCACGTTCACAAAGCCAACCACATTCGTGACGGTCCGGTGAATCTGCTTGAACTTGTTGATTACCCGTCCCTTTGCCATAGCCAGAGCCCGCTGCCAAGTGGTTTCGGAGCTGGTCAAAGTTCCGGTGTTCAGGTATGTATAGAAACGGCGAGTTACGTTGTCCTGCAGCTCATACAGAAAAGCATCATCCGTCATGCCAACAGCCACATCATAGCCATAGGTCTTGATGGACTCGATGGAGACGGCCTTAGCATACTTCTCTACGGTCATCTCCTCATAGGGAGTTTCGGTTACTGTCGCTTTGGAATAGGGAATCTCTTCACCTTCTCCCACACTCCCGCTCTGAAGAACCACAGTGGCGGTCTTGCTTTTCAGAACCGAACCGGGCTCCTTGCGGATGGGGCGCATAATGCCCAGGATTTCACGCAGGTGTTCCCAGTTGCGGGCAAAGCGGGTTACAAAGTCAATCACCCGTGCGGTGGATTGAATATCTGCGGTTTTCGTCAAGTTTTCTTTTGCAGCCATGTTATTTATTCCTTTCCAAATAGATCAAGATGCGCGGCAATCGCGGCCTGACGTTCAGACGCATCCTTGATGCTCATAATCTGATCTTTGGTCATGTTGCCGCTGGTGTCGGTTTTGGTAACTCCGGCGATCTTCAACGGCTCGTGCTGAGGATTTTTGAAAACACCGTCCACATCTTTTGTCATGTCGGCAAACAGATCAGTGGGCTTTTTACCCTTGTTGGCGGGGTCTTGAATCGCTTTTTTCAACTCGGACAAGAAGTGCGAGCGTGTGTACTCATTGACAAACTCCCGGCCTTCCAGGGCGCTTTCTGCGGTCTGCGTGAGGATGGCGTCCATCTGTGCCTCCTTTTCCGCTTTTTCCCGGTCTGCTTCCGCCTGTTTGTAGCGATCTAACTCCGCCTGGATTGCAGCGGTGTCTCCCTTCGCTTTTTCCAGGTTGGCGATTGCCTCGTCCTTTTCGGCCAGTTGACTGCGCAAGTTTTCCAATTCCGCCTTCTGGTCGTCGGATTTGCCTTTCGCCTTGCCAATATCCCGGCTGTTCAAGTCCAGGATGCTGTTTACCTGTTCGTCTGAAACGTCCTTCAAAATGGATTTGATTTCTTCTCTGGTCATAATGTTCTCCTTCACCACTTCGCTTTTTTCTCGTGGGTCGCATCCACTGTGGCCCCGTAGTTTCTCGACTTCGGGCCGGTCAAATGTTGTATAAAATCCGCAAATGCGGGTCTTACTAAAAATATTTGAAAAAGCTCTTGACATAGGTATATACCTATGTTATACTATAATCAGAAAGGGGGCGAGTAAATGCCTACTGAAAACGAACGCAAGGACGTTCAAAAGGCCATGGCGTATGACTTACTCCGAATCTTGAAGCAAGACCCGGATAAGAATTACACCGCCGCTGAGCTGGAAAAACTGATTGATGCTTATATCACAGGTTCCCAGCAGTAATCACCACGGGGCCGGGAAACCGGCCCCCAGCCTTTTGAAGGGAGAGATACTTATCAAAGAAAGAAAAGAAACCCCTCAAGACCGTTATCACAAAGCCCACACAAAGATGCTTACAATCCGTCTAGTTGAGACCACGGAACAGGATATTATCCAGCGGCTAGACAGCGTTCCCAGCAAGGCCGGGTATATCAAGAACCTTATCCGCGCGGATATTGCGCGGAATGGAAATGCCTAAATCATAGCGCACCGACCTCCTGCCACGCTTTAATCAGCTTCGGGGCCTGCTTCGCAAACCAATCAACCATTTCCTCGTTTTGCGCCCATTCGCTGTTTTCAGCTAGACCACTTTCAAACAAAAATGCGTGTATAATTTCGTGACGGTGGTTTTTCTGTTCCTGCAAATCCAGATTCTTTTTGCTCTCTGGCTCTTCACGCTTATACTGTTTAACAACAATTTCCCTTGCAGTTTCATCGCAGTACCCATCACAGTCTTTCAGCCCCGCATCTTCTTCCTCATGCACAAAACGGACTGTATACTCTGTTCCTAAAATATTTATTTTCATATTTTCTGCACTGTCGGCCCTGTCATAGAGCGTGTCCTTTCCGGCCTGGGCGTAAGCCCTGCCTGTTCGCAAAATCGTTTGTATTCTGCGCTTAGTGCCGCCGATTTCTTCCGGGCCTGTGTTGCTCCAAGCTTGTCCCCTGCGGCCACCATAGCGTCTCTCTCATCTTTGGCGTAGCGGATTGCGGTCTCCATCTGCCGTTGCTTCTGGCTGGCCTCATAGCGGCTCATCTTCTGTCCCTTGTACTCGATTCTTTCAGCGGAGCGCTTGTTAATGTCCGTCAATTCCTTACGGCTGTAAACCGGCTTAGATACACCCAAAACAATCGGCGTTGCAAAGTGCTGGCAGTTTAGCGTTCCAATGGGGCGTTCCAGCCGCCGGTTCAATCTTTCATACTCCTCTTTGCTGTACTGCTTTCCCTGAATATCTCGGTGATCTGGAGCGCAAAGCCCGTGGGCGGATATCTCCACGCCGTCAGCGCCGAACTCCCGGCCAGTCTCTTCCATCATTTGACTGTTGAGCCGCCGCACTCCCTCCAGGATATTCATGCGGGCAGAGGAATCCAATCGGCGGGAATATCCGCTTTCCCAGGTCAGGCGCCGTAGGCCGCTCTGCGCCATTTCCCGGACTGCGGAGCGCATGGCGCTCTGGTAATCCACAACGCCGGTCTGCACATAGGTGATCGCCCGATCAATGGCAGAGATGTAATACTCTCGCAGCGGAATAGTCTGCTTGCCGCGTTTGAAACCGATCATATAGGTGTTGGAAATGTTGGCCATTCCATCTAACACCTGCCGCTTTGCCGCATCCACAAAGGACGCCAAAGCTGAGCGGGCGGCGTAGCTTTGCAACGGGTCCATATCGCGCGCCTTATAAAACGTATTGGCAAACTCCACATTCTCTTTTGCCACCTCTTCAAAAAGCCGTTCTATCTCCTGTTGATTTGTGCCCATGATGCGGGCCACCTCTTTTTCTATGGCTTTGAGGTCCGCTCCAGCGTATTCAATGGCCGTTTTTAACCGATAAGCATCCGCTGTACCAATATCTCCGATCTTCCGGATTCTCTCGCAAATGCGTTGAACAACGTAATTGTTTAGGCTCTCCAGGTTTTCCACAATGTTGTCCGGAAGCCCTTCAATCCACGATTCATTCAGCAACTGGCTCATTTATAATCGGCTGGAGCGCCGCCTCCTGCATGTATTGGCTCCCTGTTTCCTCCGCAATTTCTTCCACTCTCGCTTTAGCTGTCTCATAGGGTTCGTCCATCATCCAGGCCCGGACCTCTGCCTTATCCACGGCCCCGATTCCTTCAGCCACTGTCAACTGGTTGAAGTGTTCGTTTAGCTGCTCAATATAAGATGCAGACCAGTCATAATGTGTCTCCCACGGACCAATAGGTGCTAAGTTGTTATAGTTAGCAATAGCGTCTATTGCGTATAGCAGATCATTTGTCCCCTTTTCGAGTGTCCGTCTGAATTTAGTGATAACTGCAAACGTGGAGTTGAGAGCCGCCCGCATCTCTGTAGCTGTCGCATAAGATGTGGTGGGCGGCGTCAGAATGCCCGGAGAGAGACCGCATAAAAGTTCCACCATTTTGTTATTAACAGTAATGCCGACCTCTAAATCTGCCCCTCGAATCTCCGGGGAAAACTCCTGTATCAGCTTTCCAGGATTGGCGCCGTCTCCAGCCCCACGCATCATTTGGAAGTACCTTCGCTTTTTCTGCGGCAAAACGATGTTGCCGTTTTCATCTTTAACCAGCAGCGTCTTGTCTGCAAAAATCATGGTCTCTTTTGCGTCATACTCTCGGTTAAATCGTTCGTAAGCCTCAACAGCTTTTTCCATAGGGCCATCCACGCCCGCCGTGATTTTTACGCCGTTCACGCCGTTCACGTCCGCCCGATTGACTGTGGGCGACTTATAGCGGCCAAATAGTGGCCTATCTACATTGGGAATGATTTGCTCTTCCGGAATATCCTTCCATGCTGGAACCTGGCTCAAAGGAATCTCGTTACTCCCCTTAAAGGCTACGTTACGGATAATGAGTGCGCTTGCATTCTGCCCGTTTGCAGTTTGAGCCTCCTTGACCATCTGGATTTCGTACCGCTGATATAGTCCGGAATCGTTTTTGATCTCTCCGACTTTTAAGATGCAAGAGAGAATGTCGTTTCCGATGGACTCGCACACGGCAAAGTCACCGTTTTTTACAATATCAACGCCTAGACGTTTGCCGTCAGTGTAGGGCTTAACGATACAGTCTCCGGTTCCAAGGGCCACCTCCGCAGCAACGTCCATCCGATCTCCCAAGTAGTAATCCAAGAACCCTTGAATGAACTTTGCCCGTGCGCTGTCCCCTTCAATGGTAATCGTGCTGTCCTGCATGGCGAGCGTCGAAACTTTATTTGCAATTACAGCCGTAACAGAGATGTTTTTCATGTCGCTGTAATCGTCTCTGTAAACGGGTTTAACCTGAAGCTCTAATCCAGCTTTTTGCGCAAGATACAGAAGAATATTTTTTACAAAGCCCATAGGGTTCACCCCCCTAATACATGTACTGCTTCACAAAATGATTGATGGAGTATCGAAACTCGTCCATCGCGTGGTTGTATGCGTCCACAGGATTCCCGTGGTCATCCACACAGTACATTCCGATTTCTTTAATAAAATCCAGGTGTCCATACTTTTCATCTTCAACTAAGAAGAAATGTCCGTCCTGAATCATGTTTTGAGCATATTCAATGCCAACTTTGATGCCCTTTGTGCTTCCGCGTACATCATGAGAATTGTTGTCCGCTTTTAGTGCATCAATCTCATAAAGCTCCAGTTCTTTCCTGAGTGCTTTACAGGCCGGGTCTATGTACCACGCCTCTTCGCGCATTCCCCATTTATTGCGGCAGTATGGAGCAAACTCCCCCGCCAGTTCTCGCGCCTGTACACTCATGGCCTTGTTGCCCCCGTCATAGTACCAGCCTGCTACACGGTATAGCACAAGGCCTTTCTTTGTACGACAAATCAGGTTGCATGATACACTGGTTGCATCAGTCAAGCCACCATCACCAGAGAAATACATTTCGATAGGTGTTGCATCGTCTGGCAAACGAGGCAGGATGTGTTTCTGGTGGTCAAACATGGAGTAGATTACGCCTTGCGGAATACAGCGCTCCCCCAACCAGTCACGCTTATAAAGATATGGATTGCGCTCCAGCGTTCGGCGCAGCTCTTCCTTTCGCTCCGGCGTAATGATGGGATTGTCATCCACCGTCCAATGCGTCCAGCGAGTGTCCTGTACATCAAATACTTCTGTAATGACTGGATGCATAGGTGCCGGAGGGTTTAGATCGGCTAGATGCCAGCGAATATCTGCCGCATATGTTCTTCGGAAGCACTCCTGAATCATGTTCATGTGCAGGATGTCAATCTCGCAGAAGTATACGCCACCCAGGGATAAACCCCGTATGGCTTTGTCGCTATCCGCTTTAGCCCCGCCCTTATAGTAAATCTTCTTTAGCCCGGTGTAGGACAATGCCTCCAAGTGGTCTCCGTGGTCATCGTGCTTAATACGAGCCTGTTTTCCAAACAGGTGCATCAACCCATTCCCGTCCCCGTCCATGACCAGCCGGAACGCCTGCTGCTGTGATGCGCCAACAACTAAAAAATTGCTGTCTTTGGATGTATTGAGGAAATCATAAAACCGCAGAATACAGGCTGTCGTTTTGCCGCTTCTAGGGGTTCCCTCCGCCACATCCAGCGTTCGATCAAAGTTTCGGTTTATAAATTCGGTCTGCTTATCTGACAGGCTCATTTGTTCCTCGAATCATACATATCTCGAACCAATGGATGAAGCTCACCTTCTTCTCCACTGTCTCCTATCAAATCAAAAAGTACTTTTGCCGCCTTTGCATCGCCCTTCATAGCCTTTATGGTCAGTCCGGCGATAACCGCCATTTGATTGTCTACATCTCCTGGCTCTAATCCATCTCTAGCCAGCTTGTTCCAGGTCTTTTTATCCGAAACAGGGAGCGCCAAGTATAGTTCGGCAGCTTCTTTCAGGCTTCGTTTCAGTCTCCGCGACGCGCCGGATGCACGGCCACCAGCAGCAGCGATTTCCCTGCGTTCTTTCGCAGTTCGCTCGGAGTTTGGTATAAGATTTCGTTCATTCGGCATGTCACCACCGCTCTGCTATTTTTAAGTCCCGCCCCCGTCTCGTGCAACTGCGGGGCGGCATATCCCCCTTTGCGAGGGAGCTGTGAGTTTTTCGGCTTTTCTCACTTGCCTTTCGCCAAGAAATTCTGTAAGGACTTGCGCCCTGGCACGGGTGGAAGGCTCTGTTCCCCCAACCTCCGGTTTTGGAGACCGGCGCTCTCCATTGAGCTACACCCGTATATGTGCGCTTCCCGCTTAATTGTCACACGCCGCATATCGGCCCCGATTGCGGAATTCTGGCGCAGTTTTCAGCGGGCATTGTCATTCTCTCTGAGGACTTGCGCTACGCTCAGATCATCCGGGAGCGACCCGGCCTCTGGTGGAACATCGCGGCCCTGCCCCGCTTTAGCACTTAGAGCAGCGTGCCCTTCGCTTGCTGTGACCTCCCCGTTTTTGGGGTGCCTATGTTCCGCATGCCCCCGTCTTTCCGGGGTGTCAGCTCCGTGGCCTTTGGAGCAGGCTTCATTTATGCCTCGCGAGGAGATCGTAAATTGCCGCATGGAGGGTGCGACCCTCCGGCCCGGATGCGTGGGCTGATTCACTCGTGCGGCATAGGAGGCCCGGAGGCGGAGGCGGACCCCCGGGCAGAGGGGAAAAGGAGTGGGAGTGCAGAGATACGCCCCCACACTCCCATTGTCGCATACATATTCCTGCTCACTCATAAAACTTTATGAATTTGCTATTTTTTCTATGAGATTATGAAAGTTTATGGTCTAATCTTCCTCCATTTTGCAAAGCTCATCTAGGCTGATGTGATAATATGCTGCAATCAGCTTTAGGGCTGTCATTTTAGGTTCAACTTCCCCTCTCTCATATTTCCGTAAAGCATCAGGGCTTAACCCCATCAGCTGTGATGTAACTGTCATGCTCCGTACCGGCCTCATGCTCTCCCTCAGCCTCCTCAGCCTATCCTGGAACTCATTCAAGGGTTATCCCTCCTCACCTTTGGCGTATAAATTCGATTCTCGGTGTTCTTCTCAGATTTCCGCACATCTCCTAGCAACCGCTCAAGGCTTTTGATCGTTGAGCGATTTGCGTCTATCCAGTCAAGAACCGGGGCCGTCTCACTCATAGTGTCCTTGGCAGCCCGTCTTTTCTGGCGGACTCCTCTCAGCTCCTTTGATAGACGAGCAAAGTCGTGATAGTCATGATCTTGAAGCTCCAAGCTATGTAGGATGTCCTGTGTCTCGTCATTTGCTTCCTGCTCGTCCAATTCTGCCATGTGGTAACGTTTCTCGGTTTCTCGTAGATAGGAGAGGAAGGCTTCTATTCCTTGACTGGTCAATCGCTATCCCTCCTCATGCTTGTCTCTGTTCTTGCTTGCAATGGCATTCGAAATCGCGCATACTATTTCGTCGATGACGAGCAGAGCAAAAGTCAGCAAGAAAAAGGTCATCCACGGATGGGCAAGACACCATTCGGTCATGTGGCTATCCCTCCCACAATTCTAGCGCCCGCTTCAGACTCTAAAACGGTATGTAAATCCTCAATGCTGCAGTAGCCTTCCGCGATGCTGTCCGCCAAGTCTCCAACCTCCTTCCAGACCTTTTGCAGAGCTTCCAGATCAAAGCCCTCCTTATCGCGCAGGGCCATCAAGAATAGAGCGCTTGCGAATTTGATGCCATCATCCCGTCCACGAAGCTCAGCCCGTTTTACATCTGCCTTTGACGCCGGCTGTCTGCGGGGGTTGACTTTTTTACTCATGCTGCTGATTCTCCTTTGGTGGTTCGGGGAGGGGCATCCATGCAACAACCTCAATCCAAGGTCGGCCTGTATTGTCAAGTAAATACCAATGGTCCCCTGTGTAATGTGTCAATTCAAAATGTTCCGCTTTTTGAGATGTATTCCGCTAGTAAATCAACACTTCTTTCCCACACTCCGGTAACCTCTCCTTGACGCTAATCCATTCACACATGCCGTCCGCCCTCCCCGTCGTGGATGGAGCCGCAGTGAATCAGGTTCGGCCAGTTTTCCGGTTTCGCCTCGTCCTCCAGCGTCCAGTCGTTACACAGGCCATTTTCATCTGTCAGCACATAGCGTCCTTCGCTCTCCCAATAGGTCACAACGCCGAGGATGCAAACACACTCGTTACCATCCTCATCCGTTCCCCATTCTCCGAGGTAGTCGCCAGTAAAAATTTTGTGTACTTCGGATGACGGCCACGCTTCCCGCCGTGTGTCGATGTTGGTGTACTGGCAGACCGTGGAGGGGTCAACCTCAATCCCATAAAAAGCAGAGGCATACATCGGAATGATATAGTGCTTTTCTTGCCCAACTGGCCCAATACAGCAGTAGAATCCATCTACACATTCTCCATTATCCAGCCGCTTGGCTTTGAAAAGGATTTCTCTCATTCTTTGCCCTCCATCTCTATCAGAAATGCCGCATTACAAGCCAGATGCCACAGGTGAGGCAGTCCGCTTTCCTGATCGCATTGCTCCCCCTTGAGATATGCCAGCCAGTGCCGGTACAAAGCATCTTTATAGCGTTGCGGCTCCACCTGCCGCCAATTCTCTGGTTCGTGGTATTTTTCGTTTCCGTACATTCGGACCGCCGTCACAGCCTCAATCAGGGAGACAGGGACCAGCGTGGGGCGAGGCTTCCCCGCGTCGGCCTTGGCCTGCTGGTCATCTTCATGTCCCCATGTACTGGTAATGATTACTTCGCTCATTCCGCACCTCCGATGATCTCATCCAGGGTAGCTGTTTCGCCAGGTAGGAGAGATTTAAACATATCGGGACAAAGAGAAATCGAAGAAAATACGCTTTCGCTTTTCCCATAGTTATCGCAAAAGCGAAGTTCATCACCCCGTCCTCTTGTAAGGTAGCCGATTTTTCGGCTGTCAAGAATTTTTTTCAAATGGACCGCATCCTCCACCTCCTGCTCCGTCCAGCGGGGTTTGCGGATAATGCGGTCGGGGTGCTCCAGCGAGGTCAAAAGCGCAACGCTGGAATTTGCTTTATTGGGTGGTTCCGTCTGATATGTGCCGTTCTCCAATATCCAAAACTCAATCTTGTCTGAATAGTGCTTGATTTTGAAGCGCTCTCCGACTTCGACACCTAACCGCTGGCAGATGTAGGGCTTCGGCTTGTCCATGTTGGCCTCCTTACACAAATCCATATACTTAGCGCAGCCAACGAGCCAGCAGTCCAGCAAATCGGAGGCCCACCAATCCAGCTTGTCCCACAAGGCCCATAGTTCCGGAATGTATACTTTCGATGCCGTTTCCAACGCATCGACCCACCCAGATGTATCGCTGAGATCGTACCATTTTTCATCAGTCTCCACGTCGCCGAATGTATTCTCAAGTTCACGTTTGAAAAGGTACAGGAATGCCGAAAACGGTCCTTGCGGCTCGCTTGTTGGCTTGTCCATGTTGGCCTCCTTTTCCTGGTAATTTCTGTACAGTGCCCCGCAAGTGACACACTCCACCGTTTTTTGATTGGCGCATGTGGCGCATTTTTCGTCCTCCTCCACCACCTCATAGCCCATCAGGCGGGCGGCTTCGTGGGGGTTGGCTCTTGCGTATTCATGGCATGGCCTCTTTGTCCCTTTGTATTGCTGCACGGGTTCCCGAAGCTCGCAATAGTCGCAATCTTTTTTGCTATCG
>OGXQ01000764.1_pt1 | contig 25380 bp, 30 predicted proteins | sample 1576291 | NCBI WGS metagenome assembly OGXQ01 (sample SAMEA3541575, study PRJEB24748) | human gut metagenome | biome: human gut; feature: human-associated habitat; material: faeces | place: China | collected 2012 | reverse complement strand
GGTGTTCCTCCGGCAATTTCAAATCTGGTAAATAATAATCTCCATTCAGAGTGTAATGCAGTCCGTTTTTCTCTTCATAAATGTGTTTCTTTAATCCGCTCATATTTTTAATCTCCTCATTCTGGTTTGTTGTTTCTGCAAGTCTGACTCTCCAGAAATATTGGTAAATCATTGGTAAAATTGAGAATTAAACACAAGAAATGCTATTTATAGAAGTATTTAAGACGATTTAAGACTTTTTCTCACGAACAGTAAATCCTGCCGTGGCACAAAAAAAGTACCTTAATCATGCATTTTTACCTCTTTACAAGTGTTTATAAGTCTATTTTTGTGTAACTTGCACAATAAAATCAAGTTGTAGACGACGTAAAACTACGTCACTCTACATAGGTTTTTAAGCAATTGGCGTACTAAATGGGGTACCACAGCATGGATTTTTGCCTCACTCGTACTGCCTGTATATGCTTTTTACCCGAATCTTCTCAAGTTTCCCTGCTTTGTCTGTCCACCGCTGAACGCTACAATCTGTGCCATGGATTCTTCGGCTTTTTCATAGCTGTTATGAGTGTAAACATTCAAAGTGACGCTGGCATCGGAATGCCCCATCAGATACTGCAGGCTTTTCAAATCCATGCCTGCATTTGCCATGTTTGTACAAAATGTGTGTCGGAATACATGAGGTGTGATACGTGGAAGGGGAATGATATTTTCTTCATTGTACTTCTCGCACAGCCTTTGCACTACTTTCTGGACGTGCATGGCTACCTTTGGATTGCCATTTTTGTCCAGTAAAATAAATCCGGCGTATCCGTCTATCATGATTTCCTTTTTCTGTTTCTTTCGGTTGGAAAGAATGTTGTAGAAACTCTCATAGACTTCATCGCTCATTGGTATGTAGCGACAGCCACATTCCGTTTTTGTTTTCTCAATATAGCGTTTTCCATCCTGTGTTCTGACAAGCTGATGATCCACACGGATTCTCCTGCGGTCAAAATCCAGGTCTGCAATGGTCAGTCCGCAAAGTTCACTGATTCGCATTCCTGTTCCAAGCAGTATCTTGATTTCATCCAGATATCTGCAGAAGTGTTTGTCATTCTTGGTAAACTCTAAAAACTGCTCCTGCTGCTTTGGGGACAATGCAACCCTTTTCTGTATGTTGTTCGGGATAATGTCCAGACGGAACTCAAAAGGATTCCTGCGGATAATATCCTCAGTATAAGCCATCTGAAAGGCCGGTTTTACCACACCACGGATACTTGCAATGGTGCTGTAGGAATAACCGTCATCATAAAGCTTGATAAACCACAGCTTTGCATCTGACATTTTGATGTCACGAATAATTCTCTGACCGAAAGGCTCTTTCTTCACAACACTCATCACAAACTTGTAGCCTGTGGTTGTGTTGTAGCGGACACCACGCTTCAGGCTGATATAACGCTCCAGCAACTGAATAACCGTGATCTCGCCTCCGGCATAGTCAATCCCTTCGTGACGCAACAGTTTGATTTCATCTTCTTTCTGACGAAGTTTCATCAAATCCATGTCATAAATGGAACGACGCTTTTTATTGGCATCTGTATAACGGAATTCATACATTCCGTTTTTTCTTTGTCTCTCTCCTGTACGTAAAATACGTCCTTTGCTATCTCTTCTTTTTTCAGACATATTCAATCTCCTTTCTGATATGAAAAGAGCCCTGATATGACGTACATGCAACGAACGAACCAATTTCGCCGCATTCCTATTTTATCATATCAAGGCTCTCTTTTCTATGGGAATCTTCACATGTTAATGGTGATTAAAGTGAGTAACACTGCTCTGTGAACTTATCCAGCTGTTTTCTTTTAATCAATCGTTTCGTCCCAACCCACAGTACAAAGTCGCATCTGTCATTGTTTGTGATTTCCCTTAATTTATTGATACCGATACCGGAATAAGCAGCAGCTTCTTCCAATGTGAGATTAGTCTTTTCCCAGATAGGAACTTCTTTCATATTCCAAAACCTCCTGTATTTAAACGATGAACTGGCAAAGTGGCAAACATTTTATCTATAGACTGTTTGCCGTTTCATTCTGCCGTTTCAGCCAAATCCACCAATCTTTGCCTCGTCTTTCACTTTCCAGCTTGTCTTTCATAGAATTTCTTACCATACGTACCGTTCTTTCGGATATTCCTCGCTCGATGGCTTCTTTGTTCAGTTCTGCCACAGAAACTTCTCTGCCGTCAGAGAGAAACTCATAAATCAGTTTCATAGCCTGTTCCTGCTTTAGCTCAGCTTTTGTGCCATCACCGCCTGCAAGCAAATCTTCTGCAGAAATGTCATAAGCACCAATCCAGCGGAAACCTTTCTGGTCTCCCAGAGAAAAAGCCAATGCCTGTCCAGGCGGTGCAAGGGAACTCTTTTCGTGAACAATCACTCTTGTAGTTGGGTCATCTTTTACTTTTCCCACAAATAAAATGCTTCGTACAACTGCAGCAATATCGATAGAACCAAGACCACGATAGGTACTTTGTGTGCCGGATGCTTTATTCAAGTGACCAATCATTACAATGGCACAGCCAGTAGATTGGGCAATATCAGCCAATTTGCGGAAGACTGGTCTTACTTCATTTGCTCTGTTCATGTCCACATTTGCCCCAAGAAATGCCTGCAGAGGGTCGATTACCATCAGCCTTGCATTGTTTTCTCTGATCGCCTTTTCAATGCGGTCGTCCGCAAGAGAAAGTGGATTATCCGAATCATCAATCACCAGCACTCGTTTCAAATCAGCTCCCGATGAGACCAATCTTGGTTTCACCGTATCGCCCAACCCATCCTCTGCGGTCTGAAAAATCATATTAAATGGCTCAAATGGTTCCATGTCCGGCAGAAATTTTTGATTGGTACAGGCCGCAGCCAGCTGCATGGCGAAAAATGTTTTTCCTTCTCCGGGATTTCCCTGTACTATTGTCAGCTTTCCAAATGGAATATAAGGGTACCAGAGCCAGTCCACATCCGTCTGCTCCACATCGTTCATGCAAATCATAGGAACGGATTTTGGAGGATTCTTTGGCTTTCTGATTCCGATTGTCACATAATCATCCGTTGGTACTCCGTTTCGTTCATTGATCAGATATTCATTCCAGTCTTTAACCTATGGCAGAAAACGATATACCGAGATTTCCTGCGGAATCAGTTCTGCCAGTTTCTCTGCAGCACTGTTACCAGCTTCGTCATTGTCTGTAGCAATATAAATGCTTTCAATATCTTTGCATTCAGAAAGAAAACGCTCCAAGGCTTTTGGTGAAACACCGCCAAGAGAAAGATAACTGTGTCCTCTCCATCCAGCCGGATATAAAGCAATGTGGGACATTAAATCAATGGGTGCTTCAAATACGAACAATTCCTTTCCTTTTCCTCTGTGACAAAAACCATAGGATTTATCAGAGCCTGTCACATCCATGCGGAACTTGTCCGATGTTCCCATGCAATGAGCGTATCGTGGAATACCATTGATATCTTTTCCAACGAACACAACATTGTGGTGTTTCGCATCTTCATAAATCAGACCGTCTGCAATAAATTCTTCAACCAAATCTTTTGGAAGTTTTCGTTCTTCTGTCAGATACTTGATAATTCTATCGTTGGATCCACAGCGAGGCGGAAGCCTGAATTCTACTTTTGGTGTCGATTCCGCAGTAATTTCTATTGCTTCTTCTCCAATCAGCATCTGCATAGCATCCGGAAATGTTTTGTTGTAAAACGCCATCACAAAATCTACTGGATAACCGCCTTTGTTTTGACTGTGACGAAACCACTTATTGCCCTTAACAGTCAAACTGTCATAACGTTCCCAACGGTACTCGTGACCGCTTTTGATTAGTTTCTCTCCCTGTGAGCGAAGGAACTGTTCCAGGTTCACCTGATTTGCTCTGTCAATTTGTTCTTGTGTATAGCTCATTGTTCTACCTCCTGATTACAATGTGGTTTCTTTTGTTTTATCGGTGCGCAGCATTTCGGGATGAGTTTCTCTCATAACTTTATCTACATCACCCTTAATCTGATATAACAATGTCAGATCCTTTTGCATAAGTTTGTATTTTTGATATTCGTCTTCTCGCTGTGCCGACAGTTCAGAAAATTCTTTCTGCCATGCATCCAGCGGAAAAGGTTCTTTTTCAAAACCTTTCTCTTTCAATTTTCGTTTTGTCATGTAGAACCTGCGAAGCTCCCCTTCATGTTCTGATTTGTATTTTTCTTTTACCTTGGTAAAACGATATTTTTCTTTTTTCAGTTCATCAAAAACCGGTTTTAATTCCGTATAGGTTTTGGCATCTTCCATCAGCTGCTGAAGTTCTTTCAGTCGTGTCTGTTTCTGATTCATGGAAGATTTACTGGCTTCCACTTTTTCGTCTACAGAAGAAAGATACTTTTCAAAATCGCTGAGAGTAAGTACACCTCGCTGTTTCAGATAATTGCATTCATCCATGAAACGCTTCATATTATTTTTCTTGGCTTTGGTTTTCCCTCTGGTATAGGTCATTGCCGTCTGATTTCGCATAGTGTGCGCTTCACTGAGCAACTGTACCAGATAAATTTCCTGTGGTTCTTTTAGAATTTCTTTCGCTTCCTGAATCCATTCTTTCAGTGCACCAATGGTGGCTCGCATACTGCGAAGCATACGATTAGTAGCTTTAATCCAGCGGTTCAGTTCTCCCTTTTCAGTACGGATACCTTTCTTCTCCATTTTGCGAATCTGCGGTCCTTCGTGAACAGTAGGAATCAAATCCAATCCCTGTTCTACATAAGAGCGCTGGTCGATGCGACAGTCCAGTCCTTTTTCTCTGAATTTATCATTGACCATATCTGCCCAGGCTTGTCTCCACATATCCAGAGTTTCCGGCTTGCCCCAATTTGTTGTGGGAACAGCGTCAAATTCCCACTGACCATTTTCCTTTTTGATACGGTTGCCGTTCTCATCCAGATGATATTCTCGGCGTTGCTTGGCTCCCCATGTTCCGTCTGCGTTCAGCGGACGAATAGGAGCCAGAACATGAAAGTGTGGATTGGGAATACCGCCCTCATCTCTGTCCGGCTTGTGAATCGCAAGGTCTGCAATCATACCATCAGAAACAAAGTATTTCTGGACAAATTCTCTTGCCAGCTCGATGTTTTCTTCCAAGGAAAATTCATTTTGCAAAGCCATGTCAAAGCTGTAAGCAAGCTGTGCATTGTAATTCTTTTCTACCTGTTCCACCTCATTCCATAACGTAGACCTGTCAAAAAATCTTTTCGGTGCATGTTCCGGCAGTATAATTTCTGCAAGAATCACGCCACCCTTTTTGGTGTAATCGTGAGTTTCTCCATCCCATAGATTATGAAGTTTCTCACCGGCACGATAGGCGGCACTGGCAACAGCAGTTCGCCCCTCACTTCGTTTGATTTGTGTTACATGAAAATGATATAACGCCATCAGCTTTCACCTCCTGCTTCATGTCTTTGCATAGCTTGTGACACTAACTCTTGCACCGTTGGTAAAGCAAAGACCTGTTCCATCAATGAGTAGAACTCTACTCTCGTCAGGGAATCAGTTTCTTTGGAAATGCTTTGGATTGCACCACCCATATTGCAAAGATGGTGAGTGCGCTGGCGGTCAGCTTTCTTCTCAAGATGCTTCTTGCGATTTTCCAAAAGCTGAATCTTGTGTTGATACTGCTGAACCTTTAATTCAGCTTCTTCTTTTTGTTTCAAAATGGATTCTCTTTTACTTTCCATTTTTCTTATCCTCCTGTGTGTATTCATCCTTGCCCAAGCAAGGTATGTAAAATGAGATAGGCGTCAGACGCAAGAGTTACCTCTTGACCGGAATACAATTCCGCACTGTGTATATATTTGAACACAGGAATATCTACCTTCGGAGAACGCACATACCGTAATGAAATAACCGGTATAGAAGTGCGCCCTTAGTCCCTAAGGGAATTAAACATGTTTCAACTTTCGAGAAAATTGTATCTTGTTCCCAGTTCGTTTTTTATTGCCTTGCATTGACAGTTACTATCAATGTCATTGAAAGTTTTGTAGAAGCTGTTCACTACACTTAAAATTTTAATTTAAGAAATAAAAAAAATCTATGGACTGGTAGGCCTTGTAAACATGCCCTATGAGTCCATAGACTTATAAAAGAACACCGAAGTATTTTTCTACTCCGGTGTTTCCAAATCTACTATTCTAATTCACTTTTCATTTTCAGAAGCTCTTCTATTTTTATTAAGAGCTTTTCTATCGTACTGTCGATTTGTATGATCGCTTCATCTATTTTCTCATCTAAAGAGCCACCCATATCCTCCGGATGAATACCTAAAACAATATAATTGGTGGACACTCCGAAAAAATCTGAAAGTTCAAGCAGAAAATCAATTGACGGTCTGCGCAGTCCAGATTCAATCTTAGCGATTGTATTTTGACTAACATTTAGTTTTTCAGCAAGTTGTTCCTGTGTAAGCCCTCGTTCTTTTCGGAACTGCTGTATACGCTTTCCACATTCTTTTAAATCGTGTCTCATATATAATCTCCTGCTAAATCAATTTCTTCATTAAACTCATTAAAGCTTCATGAATGTTTTTTCGTTTTAACTTTTTGAAATTTAAAATGTATTTTTTCAAGTTAAATTGCTTATGCATACCCTACTGAAAAATCACGTTCAAAACACACACAAATTCGGTCGTAAATTTTTGCGATTGTTTAAATTTCAATCGTAAAAATGGGCGCACTTATCCTTACAACACTCCCAAGGTCGTCTATTCGTCACACTATATCCATTCCCAATTTTGTGCAGATGCACACTTTTAAGGAATAGCTGATACAAATCAAACTGAAAACAACCGCTTAGGAGCTGACCGTTGTTTCCTTATAAGGCGCTGCGTGACATCTTTGTGTACTGTGGATTGCTGTTGTATCATTGGTGATCCGCACATGCCTTGGACAATACCATAATTGCTCTTCTGCGTCTACATCCGCTTCCTCTTTTTCTTCCGACAGTTTCTTTGCTTGATTTACTCGAATAAGTTCCTGCATAACTTTTACAATTCGTTTTGATGTCAGAACACTTACAATCAATTCTTCGAGTTCATCACGAGTATTACAAGTACAGATATATCCACTATTTGTTCCAGGTATACTCTTTGCAATACTTTCTTCAAGAACTATGGTTACCGGGTAATTTGAAACATCATACTTTACAAAAAACATTCTATAACGATATTTTTCATATTCTGGAGTGTACAGATAGCATTCAAATTTATGTGTTTCAGTTCCAATTTTCCCCAATTCATCCTGTATATCTACTTCTTGCTCTTGTACTGTTCCTAAGGCCAATGCCAAAGATGCCATTCCGCTCTTCTTCGTATATGACACTATATGTCCATTATAAGGCTGAATCTTACCACAAATTAATCCATTTGTTTCGATCGGCAATTCTTCCAATAACGCATTTATAACAATATCTGGTGCTGTTAAATCAATATCAGTAAAATCCAGCTTTTCTCCCAAATTAAGTCTTTTAGCCATAATTATTCCTCCTTAATTTCAAACACTATCGGCAAGTGATCACTGATTTTTTTATTAGGATGTCCGTTGTTATCTAACAAAAATCTCGTTTTTGTTTCTTTTATTATTTTTAGACTATCTCCAACAAATCTTGCTCTCAATGCTGGTCGAATAATAACTTGGTCATATATATTCCAATATGTATTAATCGGGTCATTTCCAGCGTAATAATATGTTCCGTATGGTTCTTGTGCGTCTCCAAGAAGATTCCACATAGGGTTATAAAACATATGGAACTCTTTTCCTGCAATTACTCTTGATTTTCTCTTTGCCTCTTCATATATCGGAATTCCATGAAAATATTTTGCGTTAACAAGACTTGAATCATATGGATTTATATTAAAGTCACCAACCACAATAGTATTTTCGGACTGCAGTTCCTGCTCTATATCTTGGATATCTCCAATAATCTGATCCATATGAATTTCTCTGATATCTTCATGACCGGAATATATTTTACTATTCAAATGGATACAACAAAGTATATCTTTATCATTAATAATACGTATTACCGCATGATCTGTATCCGTTCTATATTGAATGTTTTTCACTTTTCCAAACATTTTTATTCGTTCAGAACAGCTCCCATACTTCTGCATATACACATTATAAACAGACAATTTATTTATAAGTTCATCTGGTTTGGCAGTATACTCTGCTAAACAAACCATGGAAATATCATTTTCTACAATAAGTTCACAAAGAACATCATTTATGTCACTATTTTTATGTGTATTCCAAAATAAATATTTCAATTACATTTTCCACCTCCGTCCAGTAAGTACTTTCAGATTAAACCCTTAGTTTTATTTCAACTGCTCCTGCAGTTCCTGGAAACTTTCCAATGCACTCTGCAGGTTTTCGATAATATCCCCAGCGAGTTCATCCGGATCAGGTAGATTATCCAAATCTGCAAGTGCTCTATCTTTAATCCAAAAAATATCCAGACTTGTCTTATCTCTCTTAAAAATTTCATCTGCTGTGAATTTACGCCAACGGCCATCTGGATTTTCTTCTGACCATGTTTCTTTTCTCGCATGGCGATTCTCCGGATTATAGCATGAAACAAAATCATCCAGATCTTTATCCTGCATTGGATTCTTTTTTAATGTAAAATGGACGTTTGTTCTAAAGTCATAAATCCAAATTTCTTTTGTCTGTGTTTCTGCACTTGCCGGACGTTTATCAAAGAAGATTACATTTGCTTTTACGCCTGGTTTATAAAAAATACCGGTTGGTAAACGTAAGATTGTATGCAAGTCTGTTGTTTTAAGTAATTTATCACGAATAATTTCCCCTGCGCCACCTTCAAACAACACATTATCCGGAACAACAACTGCGGCTTTGCCAGTAGCTTTCAATATGGTGTTTATATGCTGCAGGAAATTCAGCTGTTTATTAGATGTGGTTGTCCAGAAATCCTGTCTGTTATAAACCAGTTCGTCCTCTTCCTGTTCACCTTCTTCATTTGTAAATGTCATAGAGGACTTTTTACCAAATGGTGGGTTTGTCAGAACATAATCCACTCGATATCCCGGGTCAGTCAGCAATGCATCACCTAAAGTAACTGGAACATTTCCATAAATATCACCGATATTATGGAGATAAAGGTTCATCAATGCCATTTTAAAAGTCATTCCCACAAGCTCATTACCGTAGAAAGTTTCATTCTTCAGAAACTCTTTCTGCTCTCTGTCTAAAGAATAATTTTCAGGATCTGCAATAAATGACTGAGCTGCAAGAAAGAAACCACCACTGCCACAACAAGGGTCTGCGATAGTTTTCATTGGTTCCGGACGCATACAGCGAACCATAGCACGAATCAGTGGTCTCGGTGTAAAATACTGACCCGCACCACTTTTAATATCTTCCGCATTCTTCTGCAGCAAACCTTCATAGATTTCTCCCTTTACATCTGATGACATAGAAACCCATTTTTCTCCGTCAATCATCTGTACTACACGGTAAAGGATAGCTGCGTTGCTAATCTTGTTAGTTGCCCCTTTAAAAATCTTACCTAAGATACCAGATTGTTCACCAAGCTTTTCCAATATCTTTTTATACTTTTCTTCCAATTCTGCACCTTTTAAGCTGCTCATATCCGACCAACCATAATCAGCTGGAATACCCGTATCTTTTTTATATGGAGGTTTTGAATATTCATCTGACATTTTCAAGAAAATTAAATATGTCAGCTGTTCCAGATAATCTCCATATCCAACACCATCGTCACGCAACGGGGAACACATCCCCCATACTTTCGAAATTATTGTAGATGTTTGCTCACGCATATTTCATCCTCTTTTCACTTGTAATTCTTTTCGCTGTACCCAAAAAGTACCACTTGGTTTTATCGCCAATATATCAATAGGACCACCCACAGTTTTTACTCTGTCTTGAAAAAACATTGTTTTTATTGTACTATCGACTGCATATTGAGCAAAATCAATTGCATCTTGCAAAGTAAAATAATTAAAGCCAATTCCATAAAAATTCAAATCACTGTATGTTCCATCACTATTTTTTAATCCAACTTTTTTTATTAGCCTTTGCAAGACATCAATTTCTCCATCCCAAATCGCACCAGGAATACTTATATCCTCCGCCTTAACCTGGTTTGAACCCACATAAACTCTGGATATGTGCTGTTTATTGTCAGAAGCGTTGTACCCTGCAACTATAAAATGGGTATTTGGCACCGGTGAATATTGAGAGAAAAATGTCAAAAGAGCATGTGCAACTTCCTCAACTGAACTATTATCTGTGACTTTTTCTGCAATAAATTCTTCAATGAAACCAGCTATTGGCATATCATTTATGGAAGCTGTACCACAAGTGGACAAACCTATTCTTGAATTACACTTAAATGTTTTATATGTAGTATCTGTAAGCTGCACACCGACATTTTTTTCTACTGTACCGTCTGATAATGTTTTTGTAGTAGTATATGTAGTCCTACTATCACTGGCCATAATAATACCTTCATTTGTATAAACTGTAATGATAAAAGACATATCAAATTCTCCCTTCAAATGCTTTCTTCAGTATACTTTGGCGTAAAGCTTCTGCTTGTTGTAAAGCAAAATCTACAGTCTGTTCTATGCTATCACAAACTGATAATTTACTATCAATATCATTAACAACTTCCATTGCCACGCTATCTGAAACAACAGGAACAGGGGTATCTCTAATATCATCTAACCCTAACCCCAGCTTACCTCCGCCTCTTTTGTTCTTAAGCAAATCTTTTTGTCCCAAATCACTTTTTAGATACCATGCCATAAACTCCCCTTGGTTACTATTACAGAATCGTATCATAGCAATATGTTGATTTATATAAGCTTCTTCTATCTCTTCTGGAATTAATGCAATGCTCCCTAAATCTGCTGTAATAGACACAAGGACATCATTTTTCATCAATTTACTTCTCTTCCCTTCTATATTTTCAGGGAGATTCACTCTTTGAATTGAGTCATTTTTAAGTGTTATTTTATCTCTTGTTAAATCTGTAATTCTAATAAAGCGTGAACCTTCATCGGCATAATATTTTGCCCATCCTCTTGACCCGCTTGTTACAATCGATGCCATATTCCTGATTTTGTCTTTATCCACAAAAGTCGAAAATGCCTCTTTTAACACCGCCTGACGATACACCTTTAACTGCTCTTTTGTTTTATTTAATGTTTCCACACCATCATCAATCTGTGAAAACAGCTCCTCTATTTTATCTACAATTCGTTTCTGTTCATCAGCATCTGGATTAGGAATTGGAATAGTCTTCATTTGAGCTTGTGTTAATTTTAAACGTGTGGTGCCAGAAACATATCCTTTGTAATTAAAATAATTCAAATAATAGCATAAAAACCTATTGTTTGTTTTTGACCTTAGTACATGAGCGTGATTATTTACCCATGTTTTTCCATTTATCAAATAAGCTTTTTGTGCAAACGAATTTAGAAATGGAGCCCCATCCTCTCCCAAAAGTACATATTCTCCATCTGTAATATAATCGTCAATAAGTCCCACTTGGCCTGTAGCACCATAATATGGATACAGCTCAGATTCTGCTTTTCCTTCTATTCGTGCAGAACGTTCTTTGCTATTAATTGGCTTTCGTAATGTATCCCATATCTCAACTGCATCACAAAAAGGAATATACTCCCATTTTCTTTTCAATTTCTCATTACTCCTTTTTTGATTATTTTTTGTTTATCTTTTATCCTTTAGCTTCTGTCCACGAATATGCAGTAGGAATGGTATCCGGAAAGAAAGTGGCTGTATTCGAAACTAAGTTGTCCAACAAATCATTTGCAATACATATTCCTTCATCGGAAAAACCATTAAGTTCTAAATTATCACAGATATCATCACACAAAGCAATTTGTAAATCCATATGTTGACGAAAATCATCTGTGTCGATAATATCCGCTTGTATCAATAATGCATATTGATTTTGTAGCATGATAAGTGTGTCTTTTATTTTTTTTGCTCGTGCAACAATGTGCTGATAATTTCGTTTTCTGCTTTCATACGCATTATTTTCAATTCCATAAGTCGTAAGATCTGACAAAATAAACAACCACTGTTTAAACGAACGTGCATTAGCGTTATGAGCAAGATTGATAGTTCGCCTTGACACAAAGTAGCAAAGGTCTATGACACTACTTTTATATTCAGCAAAAACCATTCTTTCCTTCTCTTTTCGCTCCTTGTTTTTATTACTACAGTTAGCTATTTCCATTAACCAAGCTACCACAGTAGAAGCAACACACCCTACAGACAAGTCATTTACCGCATCATCAAAACTTGCAGATCCGCTGGATACAGGAATGAAACGTATAACAGAAAAAATTGCAATTATAAATATGTACAGCCATTCATCAGGTTTATATTTTTCATAAAAACTTGTGTTTTTTCTCTTTTTCCACATAATTATGCCACCAATTCCACATTCATTTCTTGCAGAATACTTTCGTATGCATCGCCGAACACATCATAAAATCTGCCAAGACCGCCTTTATGGTCGAACGGGCTTAAATCCAAATCCTCTGGTTCTATACTCAAAGATGATGCAATATGGTCTTTAATCATACGCAACCATTCCATCTGTTCTTCTGTAAAATGAACTGCACCGGCATTTCGTCTGAGAGTCCATTGCATGAAGTTATAATTTACTTTATCTGCAAAAGGCGTAAGGTTATCTGCATAACCCATTTCAAAACGAATGATAGAAATCAAATCTGTAAGCTTTGCCAATGTACCTTTTTTCACCTTTTCCGGTTTCTTTATAGCATAACAATCCCACAGACGTTCTACAATAACGCCTTTGGCCTTTAGTTTTTCATATAATGCTTTTAAGCGTTCGATCGCCATTGAACGGTCTTTATAACGCTGGTCATAAATAATTCTGAGAGCTATAATCTCATCCTTGTTTTCATCGATAAATGCTTTAAAACTATTAATTGTTCTATCCGCAGCAGCCTGAACATCAGTATCGTAACCTACATTTATAACCTCATCAATATTTACATTGTCAATAATCTGATCGTGGCTTCTGCGAACATTCTCAATGTAATTTCTAACTTCCGGATTATAAAATGGTTCTACCGCCGTTTTAATCATTTCATTTTTAGCTTGTTCCAGACAAGCCTTTTGCTCTTCTGTTGGCTCAAGGTCACTATCCAAAACAATCCCAGCACGTTGTGCCTGAACATCAATATCGAAAGCATCCAACAGACGCTGCGCAATATTCCCTGCTGATGCGCCTACATTATCAGCAAAATCATTTCTTTCTTTTTGTGACATCTGGCTATTTAAGCGAATTAGACGGTTGGCCAATGAAATCAAAGTATTTTCATCTTTAGACCCCATCGCAACATTAAGCATCAATTCCTTCATGCTTACAGTTGGTTTGCGTTCCAGTGTTCTTGTTTCAGTCTTCTTCGACTTTGTAACACCAACAGCATCAACAATTACAAAGTGGTCTTTATTTTCCGTTGCAGAAGGAGTTACTTTCTGCAAATCATCTTTATTAAGAGTACGTGTTCCTCTACCCTTCATCTGTTCAAAATAGTTTTTACTACGCACATCTCGCATAAATATCAGACATTCAATCGGTTTTACATCTGTACCTGTCGCAATCATATCTACGGTTACAGCGACACGTGGATAATAATCATTTCTAAAGGATGCCAGAACACTTTCCGGTTTTTCGGCCTGACAAGTGATTTTCTGACAGAACTCATTTCCTTCACCAAATTCTTCACGAACTACCTGGATAATGTCATCTGCATGACTGTCTGTTTTTGCAAAGATCAAGGTCTTTGGAACTTCTTTACGATATGGGAATAGCTGTGTAAACAGATTATCCTTGAAAGTTTTAATAACAGTACGAATCTGACTTGGATTCACAACCTCTCTATCGAGGCTTGAAGTTGTATATGTAACATCTTCGTCCATCTGTTTCCATCTCTTTGCACGAGTCAGACGATCACGATATTCAATCATCTGTTTCAGAATCTGCGCACCATTTCTGCTTACCTGTGTCTCAATCAAGAAAATATCCTCGCCAACATTAACACCATCAACAATAGCCTGTTCACGTGAATACTCACTTACTACATTCTGATTAAAGAATGCAAAGGTTCTCTTGTCCGGAGTTGCTGTCAGACCAATAATAAATGAATCAAAATATTCCAATACCTGGCTCCAGACATTATAAATCGACCTGTGACATTCATCGACAATAATACAGTCGAAGAATTCAGGCGGATATTTTTTATTATAAACCACTTCTTTTACCGGCTGTGTATCTGCAGATGTCTGTTCATACATAGACTCTTCTTCTGTGGACTCATCCAATTCCTCACCTTTTAAAATAGAGTACATGCGCTGAATTGTACTGATGCAAATTTGTACATCATTTGGTATGTAGGAATTCTTCAAACGACGAACACCATATATCTGTGAAAATGAACGATTATCATCATTAGGCATATATGCAAGAAATTCTCTTTCTGCCTGTTCACCCAAAGATTTTGTATCTACGAGAAACAGTATTCTATTTACTTTTGCATATTTCAACAAACGATATGCTGCTGTTATTGCAGTAAAAGTTTTACCCGCACCTGTAGCCATCTGAACTAATGCCTTTGGTCTATTTTCAGCAAAAGACTGGTCCAAATTTTCAATCGCTTTAATCTGACAATCTCTAAATCCTTCTGTATCAAAATCAGGGAATTTCTTCATATTGTTCCTGATTGTGTCGGGCTGTTCCAAAAGTTTTTTCAATGTTTCTGGTCTGTGGAATGAAAACACTTTTCTGGAACGATATTTTAAATCATCATAATCCGTAAAACGAGTCAATTCACCTGTTGCTTCGTATGCAAAACGGATATGGTAATCCACATTAACATACTTGAACTTACTGTTTGCATATCTACCTGACTGGCCTTCTACAACTGTGATGTTCTCTCCGGCATCGTCTTTCTTCGCTTCAACAACGCCAACTGGTTTTCCTTCTACGAACAAAGCATAATCCACAGGCCCTGTGCTTGTTGGATATTCTCGAACAGCAACACCTAATGAAGCCATAGGATTAACCATGGCTAAATCTTGAATAACCCATCCGGATTGTTCTAACTTTCCATCTATTATTTTCCTTGCTTTTTCTTCTGGTGTCATAGGGGTTCCTCCCTTGCAACATTAATTATTTGTACAATTTAATTTATTGTTAATACTTGATTCTGAAATAATCCAAATATGCTTTATATTTATCCTGTGCTGTCAGACAGGTATCTGTCAGGAATCCTTTTTCATTGTTCCATTCTTTTAAGCCACGGTAATAATACAGTTTCAGGTTATCTTCGATGATAAACGGAACAATATTATATTTCAGACATTCTTTAAACATAATCAGTCTGCCTACACGACCATTACCGTCCTGGAACGGATGGATACGTTCAAACTTTACATGGAAGTCCAGAATATCTTCAAAAGACTTTTCTTCCTTGGCATTATACGCTGTCAGCAGAGCTTTCATTTTATCGGTAACTTCTTCCGGGAGGGCAGTGTCCATACCGCCAACTTCGTTCGGCAATTTCTTGTAATCACCGACCACAAACCAATCTTTTCTGGAGTCACTGGTTCCGTTCTTCAGAATCAGATGCAGTTCTTTGATGAATTTCTCTGTCAGTGCAGCTTTTGCATTATCAATAATCATATCAATGCAACGGAAATGATTTGCTGTTTCAATCACATCGTCCACGTTCAGCACTTCATTTTCTACACCTATGGTGTTGGTTTCAAAAATATATCTTGTCTGATCGTGAGTCAGGCGGCTGCCTTCGATATGGTTTGAGTTGTATGTCAAATCAATCTGTGTTTTATGATAAATGCCACCAGAATACTTGCTCGCTTTCTGCTCCTGCAGAATATCCAGCAACGTAACCGGCTGTTCCTTTTTCTTGTTGGAACGCTCCGGTTTCTCTGCATTTTCAGGAATATTCCAAGTCTTGCCGGTAAGAAATGCGCCTGGCACACGCCCCTGGGCACAGTAATTTCTGACGCTGCGCTCTGAAACATTCCACTTTTTTGCTATTTCAGTAACTGAAAGGTATCGCATCTGCTCTCCTCCGTTATAAATCGAATCAAAATTTACACTTTACTATGATATAGTATATCACATTATCGGCAAAATATCAAACAATCATTTATGTATTATTGTTTTGTTTTTGCCGTTTCCGGTATCTTTTACTTTTACATCATCATATAAGAATATATGAAAGAAACCAGCCCGTTTCCGAGCTGGTTCCTCTTACTTTTTATCTATTTTTATCCGACTGAGACAGCACACTTGCTGCCAAACTTTTTGTTACATCTGAATATTTGCTACTATTTAAAACATGTGATGCCTTAGTTTCCATATCTTTTCCAGTAGCTTTTCCAGATACACTTTGTGACAGAACACTCGCAGCCAATGATTTTTGGATTTTTGAGCTTCCACTTGCCTTCAAAATTGCAGATGCGTTAGTTGCCATTTTTGAACTACTAACCTTTTTGTTCATTTCTAAACCTCTCTTTCTTTTAAGAGAGGATGCGGTCACCTTACACCCTCACAAGATTATCTACGCATTTTTCTTTTCTTTTTCATTGTTTTTAGGAAAACAAAACACCTTTTTCCCGTACTGCTTAGCATAGATACGATGTCCATTTTTGAGTGTAATATATGGTGTATAAACCATCTCATTTTCTTTGCATTTATCCATACATTTTTCCTCCTTTCCAAAAGATTTTTTGCAGACGAATCTGCAAAACTATGGAAAAGAAGAGAGACAAATGCTAAAATACACTTGACAATTAGAGATTTAGTAGGTGACCTTTGTCTCTGCTTCTTCTCACTAAGCTTATATGAGATTGCCGTCTCGTATAAGCTTATTTTTTTGAATCAGGAGTTCAGCGAGTTTAAATCATTGTGACCGCATCTGTCAGATCAAATAACATTAAAGATGCATCTGGAAAATACACACCATTTACTTTATACGAAATTTTCTTTAAATCCCAATCGCAGATTCTCTCGATTGTATTTATCAAATCTTTCGAATTCATTCTAACAGATAATACGCCGTTTGCTTTTTCTTTATAGAATGGCGTTGCCTTATCATCATTTTCATTACAACTTTGAACCGCAATCTGCTTTTCGCTTTCATTGATTAGCACTTTAACAAATGCCGGATAATTCATCTTCATTATCACTGATTTATTAAATGTCAATCCATTGTTTGTAATTGAAAAATATGGCACGCCCTCACTAAAATCAAACGCCTTAAATTTTGTCAAATCAATCATTTTCTCGCCGCCTTTCTGTTTCTTATAATATCATACCACACATCGCACAATTTTTCAACTTTATATTGCTATTTTCATTTCTGTCTTTCATCTAATTTTCCTGTTATTCATCTCTGTTTCGTATCTTGTTTTTCTGAATATATTCAACTGATAGCAATTTTAAAACTCTTTTTCTTCACAGAATATGTATTTTTCACAAACTTGTTCTTGCCCTGAATCTTCTGAATCAAAACCTGATAATAACACGCAACATTATTCAGGCATCCATACGCTTCTGTGTTATTATTAAACTGTTTCAACAACTGAAATCTTAAAATTGTCTGCAAGAATATCGATACTTCCTATGCCTTATACTCAGGCACATGCAAACATGCTACATACTCAATGTCCAGGTTATTCACAATCAGAAAATACTTGTTCTGCAATCTTCAGCACCCTGACAACTGCATGAAACTATCCTTTTCATCAGAATACTTAATCGGATGATCAGCATCCACGATGATGAGTTTTACCAAGCAGCTTGTCTATGATTCTGTCTTTATTTATACTATTTTTTAAGTCCAATTCTTCAATTTTACTTTTCATAAACAAATGGTGTGTTTTCTAATTTTTCAAATTCGATTGCACCCAATCCCATCTTGTATAAATAGTATCTAAGTATACAAAATCCATTGCTCGATTTATGCTTCCAGCACCATTTTTTACAATCTTCATCCGGAATACCATTATTGGATATGCAAATTTCATTCATAAAGCAAGTAGGATTTCTTTCAATAACTATCTTATACAATGATAAAGGCGCTAAGGCATGCACTAATTTTTTATCCTCTCCACTATACATTTTTCCTTTAGAGTCAATAATAATAGGTTGTCCATACTCATCTAATAGGCAAGACATTAATGCCAGTTTCTTATCATCCTCTACTTCATCTAATATCCAAACCAATGCCTCACGAAATTCCTCTTCTCGCTCTATTAAAAACTTATATTTTGTTTTCAACCATTCTCTTGCATAATTGGACTCTTCCTCAAAAACTTTTACTGGAAATTCTTTTTCTTCGGGAAAAATTAAATCCAATTTCTTTAATATTTCATCAACAATTTGAATAGGCACTTCTTGCATTTTTTCCTTTGCAAAATTAAATACTTCCTTTGCAGAATTTAGTTCTATATTATTTTCTTTTATACATTTACACAGATCAACAAAGGTGTTCCCTGGCCACATAGACATTAGTGAAGAATAACACAAGGCAACCAGAACCGTACATTTACACTCTGTTTTTACCAGATACTTATATATCAAATTGCACGCATCATAAGGCAATCTATGTGAATATTCGACTTCATTGAAAAAGATTTGTTCAAATAAATATGACATACTCTCTGAAATAGCGCTACCCCCAAAATAATACTCTTTTCCATCATCATATTTCAGTGCAAGTTGATTTTTATATAAATATCGATATTCAGGGAATTCAACATCATAGCCAAAAAATGTGTAATTATCTATTTCTTCAATCTTTTGAACTGCGTGACACTGAACAATATTTCCTTCATCGTCAAAAGAATTCTCCTTCTGCCATTTCAAATATAGCGCCTATAAATTCCTGATCTTCTCTCTCAAATGGTTTAGATGGAAATTTTCCTTCTTGTATTTGAAGGATTGCTCCCAAATACTGACTCATTTTAAGTAATGCTCTATTAACTCCATAAACTGTACTAAAATTTTGAATATAATGAATACGTTCATGAAGAAACGCTACATTCTTTTCTTCTTTACTGCTTTCTACATCAAACAAATCAGCGTCTAATTTGGTTATTCCAAATATATTGTAGTATTCACCTGTTATCATGTTAGTACCTCGCTTAAGTTTTTACCCAATAATAATACCACACAAATCATATAGGCTGATAGATTTCTACCAGCCTATCGTCAAATTAATTTATATACAATAATTCCGCCACCACTATTTCCTCCGCCATCGCTTTCAGCATATTCATATACCCTACCCAAGCCATAGCGTCCGTTTCCTTATCCGGTGCCGGATTCTTTTCCAGCAGTCCAGCCATGATCACTTCCACTCTTTCCTCTGCTATCTCCTGCACCTCATACAAATGCGGAAACAGTTACTCCGTCAGTACCAGATCATCAAACACCATCGGTTTCTGCTCCTGAAGATATGCTCTGCGCATTCTTCCATACTTATTCAAAACCTTATCCTCTACCGGCTTCAATTCGATTACTGGGATGAAATAGTCTCCCACCGGCATACAATTTTTCTGTTCTTTCATGATGTTTTCCTCCGTGATTTTATGATTTTTCACGGCGATTATTGGTTTTTTTCACGTTCAAAACAGTACTGTCACATCAGGGATTTTCAAAAAATTTGGCGTACAAAATGGCGTACTTGAGGGTGTTCGAATGCTGATTTTCCTTGATTTTCCTTGATTTTACTAGGTTTTTCGAGGGTGTGTTCATATCATGCCGTGGCAAATGAATAGTACTTTTATCATATATCTAAAACTCCTTATAAATGCTTGATTTTCCTTAATTTTACGCTACTTTTCGGCATTTCCACGACAGAGGCATTTTAACCACAACTTAGTATAACTACGCTTATTTTCGCTTGTTTTTTCCATCATTTGTCGATTTCCTAGAAGCTATACCTACCTCTTTCTGACTGTTTTTCTCTGCATCATCATGATTCAGATTCCCCACATTTCTCCACATACCGCCTCCGGTAATACTCCATCGTACGGTACTCAATAATATCTTTCATCTGTGCCTTAAAAGAATTTATCTTGATTACATCCGCCAGTTCATCTCGAATCGCCAATGCATAGCCTGCTTTATCTACAAAAAAACCTTTCCCTGATGATTTCAAAAACTTAATCGGCATACTTTTAGCTTTACTTAAATGTTGCTTATCAGTTATTTTCTGATATTCCTCGTAGGAAAACACATTCGGAAAATCTTTCCAGTTGGTTCCATGGTTAAAGAATTTCTTCCAACTCTCCAGCAGTTCATCATCTGTAATAGCTAACCTTACATTACCTTCATTGTAGAATCCATATAAAATTGGCATTTTGTAGACTTTCTGCATGTCGGTCATTTCAATCAAATGCAGAAACTCTCTTCCCATTCCAGAATAAACCTGGAGCTCTTCTTTCGATAATTCATGCATTTTATAAAGGAAATCCATATATCGTTTAAATGGATTCTCCTTGGAATGTTTCATACAGTATCCATAAATATCCGTATCCATATTGGTGAACAATTCCATCTAACAATTCTTTTACACGATAATACTCCTGCTCAATTCTTTTCTTGACAGATAGGGATTTCTTATCTATTTCTCGGAAGAGATCAATTAACCGCATATCAAAATCTACAATACAATCATCCGGATACCCAATTTCATAATAATCACAAGCTGTTCTTTCTCCAATACATGCATCACCACTCAGTAAAAACGGAGCTCTTCCAGCTTTCTCATAGTTTCCGATAAAATCAAGAACATTAACATATTCTTTTCCTCTGCAAGTACGTAGACCTCTCCCTAATTGTTGTAAGAATACGGTCGAGGATTCTGTCGGTCTCAAAAACATAACCATGTCAAGAGCTGCAATATCCACACCTTCATTAAACATATCTACAGAGAAAATAACCTGTATATCTTGACTTTTTAATCTCTCGATTGCCCGGTTTCTTTCTTCTGAAAATTCACCATCAGCATTACTGTATACAGCTACAGATTTTACACCTCGTTTGCAAAATTCCTTTGCCATTTCTTCTGCATGTTTCCTTGAACTGCAGAAACCTAAAGCACGTTTAGAGTGATATTTTTTGTAATATTTATAAATTAAATCATACCTCTTAACATTGCCAATATATTTATCATTCAAATCCTTCTCATCGTATCTTCCTTTCACTACTCGAAGGGTCGAATAATCTGTTTCATCATAAATGCCATAATAATGAAATGGTACCAATGCACCCTTATTGATTGCTTCTTTCAAAGTAATCTCATATGGAACATTGTAATCGCAAATTTCATAAATAGATTTTCCATCCATTCTTTCTGGTGTTGCAGTAAGTCCCAGCATAAACTGTGGTTTAAAATAATTTACTATTCTTTGATACTGCTCAGTAACTGCGTGATGAAATTCATCAATCACCAAATACGTGAAGTAATCCGGAGCGAAATACTCCTCTGTCAAATATTCACTTCTACCCAAAATTGCTACAGAAGCAAAGAGTACAGATTTTCCTGTGTCCTTTTGTTTTCCATAGAAGAAACCATAGTCATCTGAATGACGTACGTTCTTAAATGATACAGCTGCCTGCTTTAATATTTCTTCTCTATGAGCAACAAACAATACTCTTTCATACTTTGCAGAATCGAATGCTGCCAAATACGTCTTTCCAACGCCTGTTGCCGCATGAACGAGTCCACGTACAGCCCCCTCTGCTCTGCTATTATCCAATGCACATAGAGCTTCTATCTGTGCTCCTCTTGGCTGAAATAACATTTCAACCTTTGTATCAATATCTTCCTGATCATACTTTGCAAGATCCTTCGCAATCGCCGGCTTATGCCAGTTTTTTGAATATCTCGTAAGTTCTGCATCATCAATTGCATATGAGTGATTTTCAAATAAATATATATGATTTCGGATGAAAAGAACGCTCCTTATCGTTGTAGAAACGTAATTCCACCTTATTGCCCAATTCCTTTTTGATCAGAAACAGAGCTGACGGCTGCGTAATTCCCAAATAATTTCCAGTCAGAATACGAATTTGGGCACCACGATTCAAAGCTGCTTTTAAATCTTTCAGCAACATTCTTACACCGGACTCCATAAGAAAAGCCACAATAATATCAATCTGCTTTGCCTGGGCCATACTAAGCTTCAACTGATAAAGCAAAAACCTGTTTTTGTTTCTATCTCCGGTCATGACATCCGTTGATTCAATATGAAATTTTTCTATTTCTAATTTTTCCTCAAAATCAGATTGAGCCATTGTTCTTCTCCTCTTCCCGGTCGCACATCCGAAGTAATCCATTGTTCTTCGATTTCCAATTCCGGAATCTTCTGTAATAATTTACCAAAAGTATCTTCGGTCATATCCGTAAAATATCTTCCATTTCTTTCTCCAGAAAATATACCATACTTAAACGAAGTGTAAATGATTCCATTTGATTTTACAGCAATTGTCATCTTTTTCATCACATCTTCTAAAGCACTGAGATTCAGATGGAGAATGGATGAACATGCCCAAATGCCATCGTATTTCACTTCTTCTGATAGCTCTTGAAAATACATGTGTTTCACTTCAATACCAGTAAACTCGCTTGCCAATTTACAGAGTTCTGCAGATCCATCAATAGCATCTACCCGGTAACCTTGCTCCAAAAAAAATTTTGTATCCCGACCAGAACCACAACCAAAATCAAGAATATGTGCTCCGGTTTCCAGTTTACTTAAAAATCGATTCTGCATATGATAGAATTCCACATTGGCTGTAGTTTCTACAAATAGATTCGCATTTTTATTATAATATTCAATCGTTTTATCAATCTTTCGCATTTCCTTTGCCTTTCTAACTTATTCTTATAGCTTATCTCAATGTCATACCTCAACAAATCCATCTTGTTCACAAAAATTTTATTCATTTTCCACTCTGATGATACCCATGATATGTTTTTTCAGGAAATCAACTATCACATTATAATTTTCTGTTGTGACATCGGACACGAGTACTTTATAATATTGTAATGCCAAAAAGAGACCGAATTATATTCTGTCTCTTATAATGATTATTTCATATTGGCTCTCTTCAAAGCTTTTTATATCTTTTCATGTTTCCTAATATTGTGAAGTCATGTAAAAGCAGATGCTCATTACCTGTTGAAATTCATTTTTCCTTACATTTAATCCCATAATTTCCCCTGCTTCCATTTTCATAGCCACGATAGATTTCATATCGTTTTCCATTTATCTCAACTTCATCATCATGAATAAATGTACAAGTCTCACCATTTTCTTCACAATATTTTGAAATTGCTTCTATGGTTTTTGCAAGAGTTGGGTAATTTGTACTGTCCTCATAAGGAACCCAAAAAGCCTTTTTTAACATATAAATGCCTCCTTCCACTGCTACTCCTTCTCTCCTTCATTTGCCTCTTCCATTTCCACCTGTTCCTGGCCGATTCCATCTTCAAACCGTGCCTGCAGTACGGCCTGCGGCCAGTTGACAGAAACATAGGCCCTCTTATCTCTGGCCTGTGCTTCTTTGTCGAATATTTCCAGAAGTTCCTTCAAAACCTCCCTGGTTAGATATCCGCCCCTCCAGTGAAATAAAAGTATATTTCCCTTCTTTACTGCCTGCTTTGTCCGACTCTGCACGGTATCCATCGTTGTCCAGGATAGTTTCTTTTCTTTATAGTAGAAATGATCGGAATCACTGCAAACCGGTACCTTCCAGATGACCAGCTCGTGATCTCTGAAGATCTGCTTGTCCGACAAATTCACATAGTCATATCGTATAAGATTGTTTCTTGAAAGTGTATTGTCAAATGTCGCATCCAGATGATAATATTGTCCGTCGATTCGAACTACATTCCAGGCATGCCTGTACTTGATTCCCTTGTCCGGATTTGCCTCCGACAGCGCAATGATACACCAGATATTCAGCTCATCACAGAGAAATTTCACTGCTTTTGCAATTCCCTCACAGACAGCTGTTCCATTCCCCAAAGCTCCGATAATTTCATGGGAATATTCCTTCTTCAGCTTATCGTATTTTACATTTTCTGCAATAAAATCATGGATAAAAAGTTCTTTCTCTTTCTCATTTAAATTTGCCGCCTGACGGGTCAGTTTTTTCACTCTTGACTCCATTGCCTGCCGGTGTTCCTTGATTTTATCCTTTGAAAACAGATACTTTGGTATCATTTCCACTGCTGTAGAATCCGCATAATACCTGTAGGAAAATGTCACCGAATAAAATATCTCCGGGCAATCCATACGAAGCATAAAATAAATATCCGACAATTCCTTCTTAGACACCATTGGCACTGCAAAAGAGTCCTGAAGATTTAACAAACCTGTTTTCATTGCATAGTAAGCCTTTTGTTGCTCTTTATTTAACTGGTCATAATAATAGTGACTAGCTTTTGCCATATTTTACCGCCTTTTCATCTCTTCTATTCTGCTATAAACCGCTGTTTTATTCCACTGCGTTCCACGAATACGTCTCTAAGCTATGGAAATCCTGTCCACATCGTATCACCCTATTTCCTTGTAATCACAGTCACAATGGTGTTCATTTTCTCTTTCGATTTTTTTGAAAATCATAAAAATTAAGTTTTTCCCCATACAGGCATAACACATAACCCAGAAGATACCGGCATGAAATTTTCTTCTAAAAAATCACAAAACATACTCCAGCTGCCGATCATATGGTTCTTCTTCCACATGCTTCTGGTTATATTCAGCGGCATCCACACAGCCCATTGAATGATAAAATGCCTGACTTTCCACAGCGGAATGAGATGAGAGATATAGTTTTTTTGCCCCTTGTTTTCTTGCCCATTCTGCATCTGCAAGAAACAGTTCTTTTCCAATTCCTTTTCTCCGCAAAAAAAAACCACGCTCTACAGATACAAAGCCTTTCAGTACATCATTCAGAAAGGCGCCATATACAAATCCATCCGTATGTGCTGTGTTCCGTAAACAGCCAATCAAGGTTTGATAGTCTTCTTCTGTCCAGTCATCAACAAAAGGATCGGAACGAACAACCCACTTATTATTTTCGCGACGCAGACATTGATCAACAACCTGATGACGGATAAAACCACAAAAAAGCTTACGATCAATTTCCTCTTCTGTGAACTACCCATTGTCTAAAGCCAATGGGCTTCCTGCTTCCCAGACCTCGTAAC
>OGXQ01000762.1_pt1 | contig 25402 bp, 23 predicted proteins | sample 1576291 | NCBI WGS metagenome assembly OGXQ01 (sample SAMEA3541575, study PRJEB24748) | human gut metagenome | biome: human gut; feature: human-associated habitat; material: faeces | place: China | collected 2012 | reverse complement strand
TTTGGGGATGATGTACGACACGGTACGAGAAGAACGCGGGTTGACCTCGATGACGTAAACGGCTTCCGCATCCGGATGCAATCGGCTTGTAAACTCCTTAGGCAAAGCATTCGGAATAACACATACCCCACTTTTTCTACCCAAAAATGATCTTTGATATTGCGACACACAAATAATTTTGTGTGCCAGCTTTTGCATCAGAGTTGCCAAAATCTTATAAAAAGCCCCCTTAACGAAAGCGTTTTCATGATAATGATATATTACTTTTTTCCCCATCATGCGCCCTGCCAATGCAGGACCTACCGGAAGCAATGTGTTAATATAAAATACGGTCTGTTTTTGAAATAAATAACGAAAAGCTATAAGAAAAGTATATAACTGAACACCCAAATACCGAAACATAGTTACTACCGGATTAGCAGAAAAATGATAACCATACGACATTCTTTTCAAATTTGCATGTCCGGTAAGTTCATCCAAAACTCCCCCCTTTGAGGTTATCAGATCTACTTCATACCCTTTATCCAGTATTCCCTGTAATACCATCTTCAGCACTTTAGGGCTGCCGCTATAATCATTGAAAAGGTGAAAACAAACAATATGTTTCATTATTTGAATATTCTATGTAGGTTTAACAACTTCTCCAATATTTCTTCGTTTAATAACTTTTGCGGGCACTCCACCGATTATTGAATAAGGAGGAATTTCACCTCTTACAACGGCTCCAGCAGCAATAATACAGCCGTCTCCTATATTTGTGCCATCAAGAATCGTAACTTTTGACCCAATCCAACAGTCTCTACCAATCTTTATTCCCTTACGATTAACGCCCTGTAATCGAATAGGAATATTGCAATTTGAAAAATTGTGATTTTCGGAATGGATTGATACATAGTTCCCGAATATAGTATTTGCACCTATTTCGACACCACCGGCACAACCGATAAATCCATGAGTTCCAAGTCCAACATTATCACTGACAGTCAATCCTTTACCGATATATTTCAATGTCCCTGAACATTCTATAGTTGTATATTTGCCTATGGATACATTTGTTCCGAAAGAGATTCCATCTGTAGATAGCGCATCTATATAACAATAACGATCTACGCTTAAATTATGCATCGTTTTAATTAGCCTTTGACATTTGATGGTTGAAGTATAATGGATAAAAACTCTATATATTCTGCGAAGTTTCCACATTCCACACAGAAACATCAATCCCCTGTTTAGAAAAAAACTCAAAAGATAATTTAAAGGTATTCGAGGGTCTAATTCAAATTTCTCTCCTTTTATCCAAGAAACGATTTTATTGATTATATTTCTTAACATCGCAAAGTAATTTGTTTATAAGTTCTGACCAAATGTGAAAGCATCTATATAATCGATTATTTAAAATGGCTTTATCACGATTCAGATAGAAATCAACAACTATTAACAAATAAGATAAATACAATAAATCAATGTTTTCAATATTGAGAAATTTGCTCTTGATTATTTGATATTGTTTATAAATTTCTTCTGTATCAGCATTTTTATTATAAAGTAGATCTTGTGTAAAGAAATGGAAATAGTCACATAGGCGAGGATAACTTTTGTTAAAATACTCCAAATCAAAAACAAACAATTGTCTTTTAACTATAAAGCTATTCCATGCAGTTAAGTCTCCATGATATGCACAAAACTCATTAAACTTATATCGGTAATAGTAAATCGTATCTATACCTCGTTTAAAACACTCTTTTAATTCTCTATCATTTAGAAATTTTAAATTTACAACTAACCTTTCAAGTGATTTTGCATAGTCGGAATCTTCAAAAGGAATGTATAGTACTGTTTTAGCATTAAAATTCTGGATAAACTCAAATAATTCAGGACTAAACCTGTTAGCTATTGTTATTTTACCATTACGTTCCGTTGTCTGAACAAAGGCATAAATATTGCAAAATTTCAGTTTATCGCAATAAAGCGAAAAAGGCACATTACAAATTCCTTTCTCATGTAGATAAACTAAACTATTCCTTTCTTTTTCAAATAGTTTTCTTATATAATCTTTATCTGAAAGCTTGCAGTATCCAAGAATCTTACCGTTATTGACAACCATTAAAGTCATTTTTTGATGTTTTCCAGGTGAACCACAAAATATACCGTATTCACAACCATTCTGTTGAAATATGTCATCAATAGCTTCACAAAATTGATCTGAAAATGTTAATGATACTATTTTTGCATGAGCAAGATTCAAGATGCGAGGAAAGTGCTTTATTATATTGAATGTTTTTACTACAATCTTACCTTTGATTGATGACGGCTGGAAGAGAGAGAGGAACAATTTGTGATTTTCTAATGGAATAAACCATCGTTGACCTACGGTATTATTTAATTCAACATATTTTTTTTCTCCAGACAGAGAAAAAATCTTATTGAATGTGGAAATATCAAAGTTTATCATATGTCATTGCTTTCTATCTCATTGAAAAGTTTCTCCATAAACAAGCCCTTGGTTTCCCAATTAAAAACATCCTTTATACGTTGACGAGCAGATATTCCCAGTTTTTCACGTTTTGACTGACTATTTATTAATAAAGAAATTGCTACCCCCATTTCTTTCCCCATTGTTTTAGGATCAGAAACATTTATTTGAACAGCTGTCTCTGGAGTTGTTTCAACTGCCATACCTGTCCAATTTAAACAAACAACAGGTAGTCCCATTGCCATAGCTTCCATCAATGCCCAAGTACCACCTTCTTTTAAACTTGGAAAGATAAAAATATCAGATTTTACAATTAAATCTAATGCTTTTTCTCGTGGAAGAGTAGATATGATATTTACACGATTCTCACAACCTTCTTTTTTGATTGTTTCCAAAATCAATTCTTTATCAGGACCTGAACCAAGAAGGGTCAATTGCCAAGGCTTTGAAGTGGAGATATGTTTTAGAGATTTTATCACCAAAGGAATATTTTTAATTGAGATGAATCTAGCACTTATAACCATATTTATGATCTCTGACTCATATAGAGTCTTCTCTCGTCGAAAAACACTTTCTTCCATTGCTGTTTCAAGCAATACTCTCGTTTTTTTCTTGGTAAAAAAAGGCATAATTGCTTTAGTATTTGGAGTACGAGCAAGAATAACTTTTGCTTTGCATGCAGGAAGTAATATCAATGGATTTATAATAGTAGAATAATTGAGAATATATCGGAACATCTGCACGATTCTCTGCTTGAATGGTAACACACCGATAAATGAGAACGGCACACATTCTCCACCTCCCATTGGCCCCCAAATAAACTTAGGGCTTAAGATAGGTAAGAATGTAGGCATCCACATACTACCAAAAGTCAAATGTAAGATATAATCGATATGTTCTTCTTTTATAATCCGCTTTGCCACATTTATAATCCCTATCTGCCAACAAAAATTATAGAAATACAAACCTTTATCTTTATTTTTTAGTTTTTTGATATAAGTTGGAGTGTCATAATAGTGAAATATGATATTACTAATAAGATTCCCGGGTAAGTGCTGTTCAATGACTTCCTGATTATTAGCTCGAGTTATAACATGTACTCTATTACGTTTCCCCAATTGTAACACCCAATTCCAACCTACAGCAGGTTCAGATCCTTTCAATGGCTCACAGGAATAAGCCGATACTATAATAGTTCTCATGTAAAAATAGTTTTATAATGGCAGTCCATTGGCATCCAAACAAATATTCATTGCACGTGCTGTTCTTTGCGCCTTTCGTAAAAGGATTTGATGTGTTACATCCCTCACTACTTCATCTAATGTCTTATCAACATTTATGATTACCGCATTGTCATATTTCTGTGCTATTGAGTGGTATGCCTTTGTTTGTCGTTTGATTTCATCTAAAGGCAATTCTTTCTTACGCTTATACAACACATCGGGTGTTCCTTCCAACACCAGTATTAAGTCGGGGGTAGGTATGCTCCATGCAAAGGCATGAGGTATCCATGATGGGAACGAATAACGATAACGCTTTAAATCGACGAAGTAGTCATAGTAATATCTGTCGAATACTACTAATTGTTTCTGTATGCATTTCTTACGCACCAGCAAATTGTATCCGAGCAGATAATCAATGTTGTAGTAGAAGTAACGGATTAAAGATTTTAACAGACCGTTTGGCTTTTTTCCATGAGGGTCGGGATTGTCTGCCGATTCGGGTACAGGATGTATCGGATTCAGCATACCCGGATTGCGCAACAGGTGTGGACGGAAATACATCTTTGTTATGCCATGAAAACTACCCCAGCAAGTGTCTTCTATTTTCTCGAATACAGAACTTTTTCCTCCTCCATCGGGCGAAAGAAGTGCGACACAATACCCTACAGGATATTTTACCCTATACCAATAGCGACAAAATTCGGTTATTCGGAATCGTATTTTATACATTCCTCTTGAACTGTTGCGTGACAGGCGTTGCAGGCTCTTCCACAATTCTACCCTCATTTCTTGCAGTTGAGCAATGTCGTTTTGTTCTACATAGCGGTTTACTCTTGTCGCTATTTCACTGCCGAAGTAGGATTCCAAATAACTGAAACACCCGTTTTTGTCACCTTTCACAGCTTCTTGTATCGGGGCAAGGTGTTCTGCATCGAAATCATCCTTAAATATGCGCCTCATCAGCAAGAATACATATTCCATTCGATAGCTTGGAATAGTAAAACGGCCATAACGCCGGGTATTTTGTTGAATATCCCTATATGAGATGAGTGCCGGAGTTCCTTTTACGCTGAAATCAGTAAAAAAATCGAGTTGCAGTCTCAATCGACCTGTGGGTTCTATTGGAGAGAACAAATAGGCACATTTTTGGTATCCATGCCATATCTTTTGCACAATTGCAAGCCTCACGCCACGAGCTACAGCTGTCATCACTTTGTCAAGGCGACTGAAATCTTCGGGTGTAATGCTCATGTCCAAGTCTGATGGTAGTTTGTATGGCACTTCATCATACTTGTTCATTACAATATAAGGATTGTGGAATTCACGATCCATTATATCGAAAATTGTATTTAATAGAGGTTCTACGTCTATCATAATTCAATTATCAATTTATTTCTTAATTATACGTTTTTGTAAGAATCAAAAATGATATTTACTCAAGTTGTGGAGTGTAGGTCTCCGTGTAATATTTCACGATACTGAATATCATTAGCATCAGCCATGTTAATATACGCTACCGACACTAAATGTCGCTAATCCTAAAAAAATCAGGCTTTCCATAGAAAAGAATTTCTTGATGCAACATCCATACACAAACAATAGCGTAGCTATGTACGTCAGCAAGCCATAACTTTCTACATCTCCAATATATCCATTCGCTTGATATAATTTTGTGCATTTGTCTCCTGATCATTGCCCTGACCGATCCACGGCTGACTGTCAAACAAATCAATTGAGAAGGTATTCAATATCGGCATGATTCTTACAGCTCCGCTGCCTTCGCTTTTCATCAGTGTGGTTCTCACATCCTCTGCAAACATACTATTGTACACTGTTTGTACTCGCTTCAGCTGACTATTGTCAGTTTCAACATTCATTAAAATAATGAACATAGCTGCCATACTCACGATTAAGACTATATTTTTGCCCAAAAAGTACATACATACTATTAAAATGCCAATAATAGCAGTGGCAGAACCCATTGTAATCATAGACAACAAAAAGCATAGTCAATTCTCTATATTTTGTGAATATATCTTTAACAATCCTATCCAAATCCTTTTCCGTTACATTACGATAGAATATATCCACATCTGTAGGAAAAGAGTCTGGCATATTCTCATATCCGTTTTGGATACAATAATCCAATTTATATTTAGTGAAGCTTTTAAAAATAGCCTCAAAATATTTCCGCTTCATTCTTCTTATACTAAAAATCTTTTTTTCAACTCTTTTCCAAAGTCTATTGCTGCTGATACATATGATAACTTTTGCTTATTGCATCTGAAATCAATATTGCCAATTTCATCCCAATTATTGCAACATAAAAACTCCACTAAGCTATCCACAGACGAGAACTGTTTTCCGATATTCACCATTCGAAATATCTCATCAAAATAATCATTATGTAGGGACAATATTACCTTTTCCCTATCAATGGCATCAAAAAGCGCACCGCTTGCCGTGAATTTATATTTGTCGGTAGGATAAGTGAAGATTAGATAATCCATGCTGTCTATGTATTGATTGAGCACTTCTTTTGATACATAATCTTTTTCAGAGCCGGGAATAAACTGCACATTTGACTGCAAGAGCAAATTAGGGTCACACGTCACACGCCCCAATGCATAGAATAATATATCTGAATTCTCTTTTAATGCATTTCCTATAGCAAGGAGTTGATTGAGTCCTTTATATTCACGTATAGTCCCCACAGTACCAATACGAAACTTTTCATCTTTCTTTACCCTACCCTCCAATTGATGCGGAATAAAAGAGTGCTCGTATGATATAAACTTAGTAAGATGTTTTTTATCAACTACTTGGGGGATATTTTTCAAGATACTCTTACCTAACACACAAAAGTACAGTCCCTCGGCAATATTCCATTTTGGATTGGTAAACAGTTTTAGTCCAGCTTGAGCCGGTGCGTTCAATTTAATATTATTCTGAAGATATTCTAACTCCCCATGGCATGTTATGATAACTTTCGTTTTGCGTATTTTCACAATGGTATTCACTATTCTTGTAGCCCACAATGAGTTATAATTGAAATAGAGAATCTCGTCATGTCTTTGGGATAGAACCAAAATCATGTTCCAAATGGCAGAAGACAAATATCTTAAGAAATTTCCCCAATGTCCTAACCCAGCTAAACAGAAAATAGGCTTGTATGTTACATTGGGAGGAAAGCAACCAATCAGTCTCTCTATGTTCCGCTTTGAACTTCGGGGTGCCCGATAGGTAATTTGAGGGTATATTTCAGCAAACATCAAGAGCGAAGAAGCATTGAATGTCTCATGAAATGCTCCGATGGAGAATGTGTCTGCATATATCAACTTCATCATCTGTACATATTATAGAAATAAAAATAAATGGTATTCGGAGTCGGAGTTCCCGTACAGTTCTTCCAACTCAATTTGTGGATATAGGTATCTCCGCAGATTTCGTTCAAACGATCTGTCGAGAATTCTTCTTCCAAGTGGAATTTAAGTTTATGGATATTCTCGTTATTATATGGGATACTTTCAATCTGAAATTTCAACGCAGCATTGTCCCGAAGTACCATATCCATGAAATAGTCCATCATAAAATAGTCGATAAAATAATCTTTTATAAGCAACCAATTATAAAACAATTCCAAAGTATAACCCATTATCGGATTCCCGGACTGGCAATCCAAGAAAAAGTTTGACCATCTTCCCCTTGATACGAAAAATGAATCCGAAGGCAACTTAATACTATAAAAGATTGAGCGAAATATGGTTTCGTCCAATTCTTTTGTCAACAAAATCGTTGAATCGATCCAGCATCCGCCATAATGATACAGCAAGCAGGTCCTGATAATGTCTGCGAAATGAGCATAACCGATTTTGCCCGCTTCGAACAAGTGTAATACGTGGGGCGGTAACTCAATATAGTTTTTGTAAGATTGAAAGTCTATAAATACGACAGGATGATTGTTACTGTTTCTTCGGATACTATTCAAACACATTTGCGTTACCGGTAAAAGATTCTCTTCTCCTTGTAGCCAACAAAACCATATAGGAGATTTTTCAAACATCTGTTTTTGCCGCACAACGGGCAATGAGAGATCGGAAACCACCCCAACAACACTCTTTATCTTTCGTTCCACAAGCTTATGCTTTCTCTCCATCATTGCAGAAAAAAGAGATTGGGGCATGTAATCGCGAATAAACCACAGCAAGTTTATGGATGCAATGGTTATCCCCACTCGCGAAATATCCTTTTTATAGATTTTCAAATGTTTGATTATGGCATTCATCATCTTTTGAAAAGAAATAGTTTTAATATTTCACCCCATCCGTCTTTTTTTACTTTGTGAAATGTAGGTATATACAGCAAAACAACTATTCTAAAGAACAGATATTGCAACAGATTGTATCTTTTACGCATGTACAAGAACATACTTTCAAAATACATTAGCTTCTGCTTTAAAGATGGCATTTTTCGGCTGCCGTTTACAGACGCACATTCCAAATGTATGATAGATGGCGTACGGATGATTCTTGATTCGTATCCGGCTCGTGAATATCTGTATTGCATTTCAGATTCTTCAAAGTACATAAAGAATGCAGGGTCAAATAAGCGCATCTTTTCAATCACATCCTTACGGATAAACAAGTCAGCTCCTATGATGTAGTCCACTTTAAAACTATCAACATCGTTCGTTGCTGTCGTTTTCCCTTGGGGAACATATCTGAAATACAAGTTTAGGATGCCCAGCAGGGTCTTATTTATCGACGGAAAAGTTCCGTACGAATTATTTCCCGTAACTCCATCAGCAGCCTTTAATACACATCCAAGACAAGCAACATTTATAGGCATTTTCTCATGAATCTCGAAAAATTCTTTTACCGCATTATTCAAGAGAATGGTATCTGAATTTAACAGAAATATATATTTCCCTTTACTATACGTATATCCTAAATTGTTTGCTTTGCCAAATCCTATATTCTTTCCGCTCTCAATAAATTTCAACCGTGTATCTTTCTCAAAAAGCTCTATAGACCCATCCGTGGAAGCGTTATCTACCAGAATCACCTCAAAATCTATGCCTTTCGTGTGCTGAAAAATACTTTCAATACAATTCTGTGTAATTTCACGAGTATTGTAATTCACGATTATTATCGATACGTTCATTTTGATGTTCGTAATATATTATCATGTAAAATATTAAACTATAACGTATCATTGAGAAGTCTCCCAGTCCAAAACCTTGTATAGTAGGTATCAATAGTAACCACCAACAATAGTATCTTAAAAATAGAGGAAATGCTTTACCACGAATGATACCTTTCAATATGAAACTATATATGACCCCCATCATAGCCAAACCATAATAGAAGAATGAACCCAACAAGCCGATGTCCGATATAAAAGCTAATCGTTTTGTCTGTGCCTGCGTAATATAATAGAGATAAGCAGAACCTTTACACGGTACGCCGTTCCCCAATAAGAGGGTATATAGGTTATTCGGTTGTTCCATAAGGAAAAAGTATATCGCTTGCCAACGGTTATACTTGGTGTCGGATAATTGTGATTGTGTTTCCTCAATTAGTCCCGATAGTATATTGAATATATAGGTGCCTGCAATAAGGCTACCTCCTACAATTATCCACGACTTATGTTGGATATCTGTTTTAAGGAATACATATACGTAAAAGAACAATGCACAAATTAACGTACTCCGGTTTTGCATCAGGAAAATGTATGCCATGAACAGCGTACACCATAATATATGTTGGGCATTCGGCTCTTGCCTCATCTTTTGCAACAGCATATAAAAGTACAAAACAGCACAAGCACTTCCCGGCCAAATAACCAACAGGTCACTACTACCGTTGCTCTGCCTTGCTAAAAGCCTTTTGACAGAATCCATATCTACAAACCAATGAGGAAAGACGAAAACAAGTATTGCCATACCAATAGCCAATAGTCCTAAAAATCTAAACGAATGAAATAAATCATCTTCCGACGGATATATTTTTAGTAGCGTAATCAAATAAATAATCAAGACATTAGTCCGCATAGCAATGCATGTGGATATTAAATCCTGATTGTAGCGAAAAAGTGGTGTCAAGGAACTAAGAAAGAACAACACCAAGATGCCCAATGCCCAATAAATATTCTTGTTATAAATCGGACTATTCTCATGATAGTAATACACCCACCCGAATATACTCCAACCAAGCATCAATACAAATAATATATCAGCGGTTAAAAATGGGAATAATCCATTTTTTAAGAAGTTGAAACTCAACAATCCCGATATTATCAAGTATGTCAATTTGCTCATAATGGATGATAATCCTATTATTGTTTGGAATTCAATATTGATGTACTATTACACCTTCATTAGTAAGGTCTTGCAAAACATACCGAAACATTTTGATGCAATCTCTTTTGCCTCTTGTTGTGCATTTTCTGATTTCACTAAATCAATTACTTGACTTTCAAAATGCGATAAAGCAGATTCCATCTCAAGATCGTTTTTGAAAATTTTGGTTATATCTATCATCCTGTTTGTTTTCTTCAAGACCTCTAACAGGCCAGACATCTTATGTTCATAACTTAGGCTTATAAATGGAATACCTTGATTAATAGCAAAAACAATAGAATGATAACGAGCTCCTACCATTAAGATCGCATTTTTTATAATGGCTTGTTGAACATCACTACTATATGTGTCTGGGATTATCACTATATTCTTTTGGTATGGAGAAATGTCTCTTAATTCTTTAAAATAAGAATAATCATTTCTTTTTTGATTATTTGTTTGCGGAAGCATAACGATCTTATAATCAGGATAATGATTTTGAATTAGTTCGAATAGACGAATAAAAAAACGATTAATCTCAGACGCGTTTACATCACGAAACATGTAATGCCAAATTAATTCATTAGGAACATATACAATATATTTGCTATTGCCAATCATTTCTCTAACCTGATTGGGAATGCTAACCTCTGTAGAGTCAAGAAACGCAGAATCTACAGTTTGGATACACTTAACTTCTAATTCCTTAGCAACAGAAATGGATTTTTCATCTCTTAAACAAACAAATGAACAATAGTTTAATATTTTGTATGCTAAATGACGAAACCGTTTTTGTTTCCAATTCCCTGCTGGAAATGGTCCAATGCTTCTTCCATAATAAATTAAAGGTTTATCCATTCTATAGGCTAACGACAACAAAAAGAGATGTCTCCAATCTTGAAAACCACCCAAATTTATTCCGCCAGGTGCCATTATAACAAAATCAACTTGCTTATAAAGTTCACATACCTTTCTTATTGTAGGAAGAAAATGATAAAGCCAATCAACATGATACATTTGGGCATAATTAACAAAACGATTGTACCATTTTGAATTAACAGGAATAAGATTCACAAAGTTAACCTGCGATAAATGTAAATCAAATTCATTGATAGCCGCTTGAGGGGCATTAATTTCTAAGACTGTAATTTCAATATCTGGAATTACTTTAATCAAATTCCTTATCAACCCTTTGAAAGCGGATTCGTCTCCTCTATTATACAAAGGTTGATCTATCAATAATATTCTCATTTTAATTTATCTTTTAGAATTCTGATATAACCTATTTTATGAGAAAAATATTACGCTTTTGTTTTTAGTAATATTTTTTGAAAGTAGCCTAATTCTTTCCATCCCATAAACAATGCATATAATTGTGTCTTCATAATGCCATGATAGCATGGTATGAATATATTGGCAAGACACCCCGTAAACAATACAGTAATAAGTGTAACTATAGCAGATCCAATAGACCCATAAAGGGGTATTAATATATAATTTAATAGAATACAGATAAAACATCCTAAGATGTTTCTAATGAAGACCCATTTTTGGATTCCTTCCATTATTATTATTTGTCCTCCAGATGAAGATAAAGCCATACCAACAGCCTTAAATGCCATTATGTGCAAGATTGGAATTGCGGGAGCATATTCCTTCCCGTAGGTATACATTATAAGCCAATATGCAAGTTGTGAAACCGTTAAAGACATTATCATTGCGGTCCATGTTGTTATGCTCACAAATCTTCTTTTTTGGGCTTCATATGCTTCGGGATTATTTTCTTTAGTTCTGATTAGCACCGGAGTAACGGTTTGTACTAAAACAGTAGGCAGAAAAACTATTAAATCTACAAATTTTGCAGCTGTTGCGAAGTATCCCACTTCTGTTTTATTAAGCATATTACCAATCATAACTTGGTCAATGCGTTGATATATTATTACCGCTGCACCTGATATAACAAGAGGATAAGATTCTTTAATAATAAAAAGTATCAACTTTTTATCAATACTCCAATTTTTGACAGTACCACATATGGACTTGTAACTTAAATAATACCCACTTCCTACAATTATAGAGTCCAGAATTTGAGAATAAATAAAATATTCTAAGGGCGCTTTTAGCCAAAGTAATAGTATTTTAATGAGCCCCCCCAAGGCGGTCCGCATTATTTCCGATTTGACAATGTATCTATTCTGAACTATTGAAGTAAAATAATTCCGAAATATATTACCAGTTCCTGAGAATAGTGTTAAACCATAAACCAAAATCATTGAAAAAGTCAAACGATCTGTCTGATAGAACAATAAGGATACAATAATACCTATATAGGCTATTGTCGCAAATACTATTCTAATAAAAAAACAGGAGCCTAATATTATATTTCGATTCTCATTATGTTTTGAGAGTTCTCTTATTTCTATATCGTCAAGACCAAAAGATGCAATAATAGAAAATATGGAAACATAACTTATGACGTAGTTCATGATACCATAGTTGTTAGGACCAAGATATCTGGCAACAAGTATTCCTATGAAGAGAGCACTTGCCATATTTACTATTTTACCACCTAACGCCCATGCTATATTTGATGCAATCTTTTTTTGTGAATCGGATAAACCCATAAAGTTTAGGTTCTTTCTAATAAAAAATAATACTTTTCAAATCAATAAAGTCTACAACTTTTTCCGTCAAACTCGTATAATAAATTTCGGGGTCTTTCTCCTACTTTTTTGGCTGGAATTCCTGCTACAACGGTAAACGGTTCTACATCTTTTGTCACTACACATCCAGCACAACATACTGCCCCCTCTCCGATATGCACTCCCGGCAGGACTATGACATTAGCCCCTAACCATACCCGATCGTCTATTCTTACAGACATATCCAGTTCGTCACTTTGAGGACTCCTAAAATATATATCACGATGATTATGTTGCAAGGTATATACAGATACATTACTTGACAAATTTACATTTCTACCAATGAATAAACCTCGCCGTGCATCAAGTATAGCATTATCTCCAATTATCGAACCTTTGCCTATTCTCAACAACCATGGAGCACGAATTTCTGTTTTAAAATGAAATATAACTTTAGGTTCTATAACAACACCTAAACCTTTATATAAGAATCGTCTTAAATGAATAGACGGAATCATTGAGATATGGTACATTAAAAATCTAGCACCTCCTTGGCGTAATATCCGTTCTACGCACCGTGTAGGTATCGAGATTATTTTATATATTAATTTGTTTGGGTGTTTCATATAGATACCCCAAACGATATGTAATGGATAGAGAAGCAGTAAAAAGAGCCACTTTACGTAAAGTAACAGAAGTAGTAAAAAAAATACATAGGTCATATTCATCTTACAGAATCATCATTTCAATCTTTATTTCGTTTTATACATTTCCTCGTAATACTTCTCGTATTCCCCGGAAGTGATATTGTCCATCCACTCTTGATTGTCCAAATACCACTTCACCGTCTTTTCAATGCCCTCCTCAAACTGTAGGCTCGGTTCCCAAACCAGTTCCTTTTGGAGTTTGGAAGAATCTATGGCATAACGCAAATCGTGTCCTTTACGGTCGGTAACATAGGTAATCAGGTCCAAAGAATAACCTTCGGGATTGCCTAACAGACGATCGACCGTTTTGATGATGACTTTGATAATGTCAATATTTTTCCATTCGTTAAATCCTCCGATATTGTAAGTATCGGCTATCTTGCCATTATGGAAAATCATATCGATGGCTCGAGCATGGTCTTCGACGTAAAGCCAATCCCGGACATTCTCGCCTTTGCCATATACCGGTAAAGGTTTACGATGACGGATATTATTGATAAACAGAGGTATCAGCTTTTCGGGGAACTGGTATGGCCCATAATTGTTACTGCAATTGGTGACGATGGTCGGCATACCGTAGGTATCGTGAAATGCCCGCACAAAATGGTCGCTCGATGCTTTCGATGCCGAATAGGGACTGTGCGGATTGTATTTCGTATCTTCATAGAAGAAATCTTTGCCATAGGCAAGATGGTGTTCTATGGAGGATGCTGTCGTTGTGAATGGTGGTTTTATCCCTTCGGGATGTGTGAGTTCCAAAGCTCCATATACTTCATCGGTAGAGATATGATAAAACCGTTTCCCGGCATAGCCTTCGGGTAAAGATTCCCAGTATTCTTTTGCTGCCTGCAACAGACTCAATGTCCCCATAACATTGGTGCGGGCAAAAGTGAAAGGGTCTTTGATGCTACGATCTACATGACTTTCTGCTGCCAAATGGATAATGCCATCCGCTTCGTACTGTTTCACCAACTCTTGCATTCCGGGGAAATCACATATATCTGCTTTTACAAAAGTATAGTTCGGCTTGTCTTCTATATCTTTAAGATTCGCCAGATTTCCGGCGTATGTCAGTTTATCGAGATTGATAATACGGTAATCGGGATATTTATTGACAAACAAGCGAACGACATGCGATCCTATAAATCCGGCGCCTCCGGTAATGATGATATTGCGTTTAAATTTCATGATCGATTATTTTTGTTTAAGTTCTTCTATGCATTTTACTAAAGAGTCTTTCCAATACGGAACTGTTATGCCGAATGTCTTTTTTACTTTTGTTTTATCCAATACCGAAAAATGCGGACGTTTTACTTTACTTGGAAATTCATCGCTGTGACAAGGTTGTATATCACAACAGTTTCCGGAAAGTGCGCATATCTCTTTTGCAAAATCATACCAAGAACAGACTCCTTCATTGCTGTAATGATAGATACCTTGCCGGTTTAGAAGATTGTCTTCTATGATTTTGTAGATCAATGCCGCCAAATCACCGGCATAGGTCGGTGTACCGACTTGATCGAACACGACATTCAGGGTTTCTCTCTCTGATGTAAGACGTTGCATGGTCTTTACAAAATTGTTCCCGAACGGGGAATAGAGCCATGCCGTACGAAAGATCAGATAACGGCATCCCGACTCCAATATGGCTTTTTCTCCTGCCAATTTTGTGATTCCGTAAACTCCCAATGGATCGGTCGTCCAGTCTTCGTGACAAGGGATATTCCGGTCTCCTTTAAAAACATAATCGGTAGAGATGTGTATCAGAGTCGAACCCGACTCCTTGGCTGCTATCGACAGATTTTCGACAGCCTTATTGTTCAGCAAATCGGCTGTTGCATAATCGTCTTCTGCTTTATCGACATTGGTATATGCAGCACAGTTTACAATTACTTGTATATTCTCTTTATCGATTATCCGGCGAATAGCATTCAGATCGGTAATATCCAATTCCGCTACGTCGGTAAAAACATAATGGTTGCCCGAACTTTTCGATACACGGCGCATTTCATTTCCGAGTTGCCCGTTTGCGCCTGTTACTAATATATTCATCATCAATATAATTTTTCGTTATAGTCGAACAACCATGACGCATCTTGCAAACGACAATGATGCCGGTCTTTTTCTGAGAGTATTACTTTATCGGACGGTATTTTCCAATCTATCCCCAAATCCGGATCATCCCATGCCAAAGCGCCCTCACTTTGCGGTGCATAAAATGCGTCGCATTTATACTGGAATATGACTTCATCGGTCAGGACGCTGAATCCGTGTGCAAATCCGCGCGGAATAAAAAACTGACGGTGATTCTCTCCCGAAAGTTCTACCGTTACATGTTTTCCGAATGTCGGCGATCCTTTACGAATATCGACGGCAACATCCAATACTGCACCTTTAAGTACTCGCACCAGTTTGCTTTGGGCATAAGGCGGTTTCTGGAAATGCAATCCGCGCAAAACACCATACGAAGATTTCGACTCATTATCTTGAACGAAAACGGTTTTACACACTTTTTCTTCAAATTCGCGCTGAGAGAATGATTCGAAAAAATATCCCCGTTCATCGCTGAAAATTCGCGGTTCTATGATAACCACTCCGTCTATGTCCGTTTTTATTACTTCCATTATTCCAATCCCAATTCGTTAATGACTTTCAGTAAATATTGCCCGTATTGATTTTTAAGCATCGGTTGCGCCAAATCACGCATTTTATCGGCAGTGATCCAACCTTTGCGAAGAGCTATGCCTTCGAGGCAGGCAACTTTCAGACCTTGTCGCTTCTCGATGACTTCGACAAAGGTTGAAGCTTCACTTAATGAATCGTGCGTACCTGTGTCTAACCAGGCAAATCCACGTCCTAAAGTCTGCACTTTTAATTCTCGATCATTCAGAAAAGCCTGATTTACCGTAGTAATTTCCAGTTCTCCTCTTGCCGAAGGCTTTATATTCTTGGCAATATCGACTACACGATTAGGATAAAAATAGAGTCCTACAACTGCGTAGTTGGATTTAGGCTTTTCCGGTTTCTCTTCGATCGACATACAATTACCGTCTTTGTCAAACTCTGCAACACCATACCGCTCAGGATCGGCGACCCAATAGCCGAAAACCGTAGCTTTCTTGTCTTCGTCTGCTGTACGTACAGCGTCTTGCAACATTCGGGTAAAACTCTGCCCATAAAAGATATTATCTCCGAGAACCAGACAAACCGAATCGTCTCCAATGAATTTTTCACCGATAATAAAGGCCTGTGCCAAACCGTCCGGACTGGGCTGTTCGGCATATTCGAAACGTACTCCGTAATCAGAACCGTCTCCTAATAATCTCTTGAATCCGGGCAGATCGACCGGAGTAGATATTACCAAAATATCCCGGATATCTGCCAACATCAATACCGATATAGGATAATAAATCATCGGTTTGTCATAAATCGGGAGAAGCTGCTTACTCACTCCCTTAGTGATCGGATACAACCTTGTGCCCGAACCGCCTGCTAATACAATACCTTTCATTTTTAATATAGTTGCAATAATATGGTGTCCGGAAGTCTAATTTTCTTCAGAATAACCTTTGCCATATCCATAATTATAACCGTATCTGTACCCATATTGATATCCATAATGACCATATGCTTCGGATGTGCCGTTCAGGATAACAGCCATGTTTTTATATCTTTGATCTGTATAAAATCCTTCTATTTCATAAAGCATGCTGCGATCTAATAAGCCTGACCGGATAATAAACAGTGTCATATCCGATAATTTATTGATAATAGAAGCATCTGCAACTATCTCTACCGGAGGACAATCGATAAAGATACAGTCATATTCTGCTTTTAATGTACTCAACATCTGTTCTAAGCGCAGGTCAAATAACAGCTCGGTCGGATTTGGAGGTATCGTGCCTACCGGTATTACATCTAAACCCGGATAAATCTTGCCTTTGACTACAATTTCAGAAAAATTTTCTACTTGCCCGCTCAAATAATTTGAAATTCCTATTCGGGGAGAATCGACATACGAGCTTAAAGAGGCTTTTCTCATATCGAGGTCAATAACCAATATTTTTTTACCTTTAATTGCAAGACTTTTTGCCAGATTCATGGTAATAAAAGTCTTTCCGCTACCCGGATTTGCAGACGTAACCATGATAACCCGGGATTGTCCTTCTTTACCCAACATGAACTCAAGATTGGTGCGTACAACTCTAAATGCTTCGTTGACAAGATTTCGACTTTTTTCTTTGACTACGACCGTGTGCATCTCCGGTAATTTCTTTTTCCGGAATATCGAACCCTGTTTGCCCTGATGATATGCCAACGGTATTTCTCCGACAAAAGGAATTGTCATATTTTCTAAATCTTTACGTCCCCTGACTTTAGTATTCATATTCTCTGCAATGAATATGACTATTACAGGTATCAACAGACCTGCTACAAAGGCAACCAACAAGATATTCTTTTTCAGCGGGGCTGTAGGCAACATGCTTCCTCCCGCCGGAGTGATAATACGGGTATTATATGCCGTAAACGCTTGAGAAAGTTCGTTCTCTTCACGTTTTTGAAGTAAGTATAGATAAAGCGATTCTTTTACTTTTTGTTGGCGTTCGACCGAAAGCAGATATTTGGCCTGAGCAGGGCTTTCAGCAATACGGGTAGTCGTCTGCTGTCCGCTGCGTTCGAGATTTTTTATTTGTGCATTTAAGGTGACAACCTGATTATCTATAGACGCGACAATTGCTTTGCGCATAGCAGCCAATGCATGGTCGAGATCGATAACCAAAGGGTTCTGGTCACTGCTGTTTGCAACCAAACTGTTGCGCTGAAGCAATTTGTTATTGTATTCTGTAATCTGATCTCCGAGGTTAGAGTTTTCTATACCCGAATTGGCCGGCAAAAGCTGGTATTTGTTCGACTCTCCTCCTAAATAATTGCGAATATAGCGAGCCATATAAAGCTGATTGTTCAATGCCAATAATTGTGCATCAGTTTCACTGACCTGTGCCATATACATACTGGATGCCGCTTGCACATCGGGCAAAAGATGTTCGCTCTTATACGAAGATATGTCCTCATCTACACTTCCCAATTCTTTTTCAATAACTCCTAAGCGTTCGTTGATAAACATAGAAGTGCTGATCGCTATCTGATTTTTATCTTTTACCCAATTTTCATTATATACGGCAATCAACGTATTCAGAATATCTTCAGCCCGCTGGATAGAAACGTCTTTGAATGACAGATCGACAACCGTAGATTTTTCATCATTCAGTACGACAGATAGATTCGGAGCATAACGGCGGACTGCACTATAAAGACCGGAACGGGAAACATATATAGGTTGAGAAAATTGTGAAGTATAATAAGGCGTGGGGCATACTGTTACTTTTCCAACAGGAGTCATAATCGTGTCTGTCAATTGTCCTTTTACCAATTTCCCGGGCAGTTCTTCACCATTCCGTATAAAATCAGACAGTTCTACGGTACTATCTGCCAAAATTTTTACGGTCAACGCTGACGACTCATTATTGTCCGGAGTATCTATAGACACATTTATAGGCAAAGTATGACCATATAAAACTTCTCGATAAAAGCCTCCGTCAACAAGATAATCCATGTTCAGATGCAAACGCTTTACAACATCTGTCATGATTGCCGGAGACTGCAATGAAATAATTTCATTATTTACATTCGTATTTGCTTGAATCAGTCCCAAATCGGCAAAAGAACCAGCACCCGTAGAAAAAGATTTCCCATTAGAATCTTCTTTAATAAGAATAGAAGCCGATCGGGTATATACCGGAGGTGTTACTTTAATGTACAAGACAGCAGCACCCAATGTAATCACCAGAGAAAGGGCAAACCAATACCAATTAGACACACAAAGGAATAGCAAATCTTGTATTCGCATAAACTCCTCAGATTGCTTCGACTTCGGATTATTTTGAACAACAGCCATATTTTTACTTTAATATCAGAATAGTTATTTAACAATAAGCACGGTAATAGTGGTTAGCAATGAGGCCAATGACATCCAAAAAGATGTAGAACGGACATTATTCCCGTTGACCGTAGATTGACGTGCCCGGACTGAATTAGGTTCGACATATATTACATCGTTCTGCTGAAGATAATATGCCGGAGAAGAATAAATCTGTTTTGCAGAACACAAGTCGAGTTGATAAGCGGTCTCTTTATCCCCCTCCTTTCTCAGCACATATACGGGATTCCGTTTCCCGTATATCGAGAGATCCCCGGCCATACTGATTGCATCAAGAACGGTAATTCTGTCCCGATCGATATTAATGCGCCCCGGTTTATTGACCTCTCCTAATACAAAAACACTGAGATTCATAAATTCTACCGTAACGACCGGATCTTTTATCAGATTTTCCTTAATAAGCCGGTCCTTGATGTATCCGGCAAGCTCGGAGCGGGTCATTCCTGCCACACGAATTTTTCCTAAAACGGGAAATTCAATATCTCCTTGAGCATCGACAGTATATACCGACATTTCTTGATTAGAATTTTGCGCCACCGATGCTAATCCTGCACGAAAAGAGGCTATAGGCAAATTGAACAGGCTTGCCAATTGAGGATCTTTACTACTGACAACGATAGAAAGCTTATCTTCCGGTCGGAACGTAATTTGAGTCGATTCTATCAATTGCTCAGATATTCCCGGCTTAAGATCCTGAAAATATACGACCTTTTTAGACGAATCACATGAACTGAAAAGTACAATAACAAGTAAAATTCCTAATATATGCTTGATCTGCATAACCTTAATCATCATTATTTTATTCATACTATTTTAATTCTTTACTATTCTATTTTTTCGATCAACGAAGGATGTATAAATGCGGTTGCAACGGCCATTATCCCTTGAATAGAAACGACTACCCTCCTATCGCCCTTAACTCGTACAAATACACCTTCTACTCCGGAAAAAATTCCTCCGGTAATTCTAACCTTATCTCCCTTTTTCAACATTAACGAAACAGGATCGAGATAAACGAGCTGATCGTCATACGTACCCGACACTGCAATGAAATCTTGCATTTGCTTATCGGGAATTATAATCGGACGGCCTGTTGCCTTATCCATAATATATCGAATAGGCAAACGGACTTCAAGCTCAGACTTGAATGTATCTATACTCCTTTTTGTCGAATGGACAAAAACAAGATTATGTATGATCGGTACTAATTTTCGTGATTTTTTAGCTCCTAAATCCGTGCTTTCATAGTGCATCGGTATAAAATTTTCAACATTATGACCGTCGAGATATTCTTTGAATATCATTTCCCGGCTATAAGTAACACGTATAGCATACCATGCTATATCACCTTGTTTCTTTAATTCTATGTTTTCTTTTTGCTCCAAAATTTTTCATAAAATAATCTCCGGTATAAAAAGGGATTATTTAAGGATATTCTCATATCCCAAAGATGATCGCGATTCACATCGAGACTTCTCTTACTTAATATCTTAGATGTGTAATTTATATACCAGAGATTATATTTTTATAAATAATACACCAAGAACCTGTACTTCTAAGACAAGATAGTTTTTGAATCTTTTGACCCTTCTAAAACTAAGCCGATCACTATTTCAAGAAGTTCTCAAAACAGACTCGGGCAAAATTTAGACAGTCTTTTTTATCCTTATCCCATTTCGGTAAAACTTTGAACAAGTTCTAAATTCATAGACTTTGAAATCATAACTATAAACTTAATAATATCAATAACTACAACAACAACTTTTCTAAACTTTTAATTTTTACAAAAGAATATTCCTTAGGGACACCAGAAACACATATATCCCTGATTAACAATAGTTTGGCTGTATAATATAAAACACACCTTCAGCTCTGAATCCTGTTTCTATCACAGAAGTAGGACTTAAACGGGTTCAAATTTAGACAAATAAGTTTGTTTATCCAATTAAATAATATACATTTTTTTGCTATTAAAATCACATGTGCTGAAAATCAATATTTTGCAAGTCAGTAATTTAAATTCAAATCAGATATAAATTATTATTCGGATAATGAAAATAAAGGTTATTGTGTAATAAGTTATAGTATGTATTACAAATATTATATTACGTAGCTAAATAAAAGTATATTGGGAACTATTTTTTTACGTTATAATAAATTAATACGCTATTAATCAGTTAATTATATATACAAGATAATAAAGTCCTACTTCTGTGATAGAAACAGATTATTTTCATATGGACTATACTTCTCTTTTCTTCTTTTTTCCAGAATTATCGTCTTTATAATATAAAGAACTAATAATAAATTTATTAGCCTCATCTATAATAGAATTGTCTAAAGATGCCAAATAAATTTGCGTGGTTTTCTCGGATGTATGTCCCATACCGGCACTTATAACAGAAAGAGGTATATTTTTATTTCTTGCGGCTGTAGCCCATGTATGGCGTGCAACGTATGAGGTAAGAGGAGAAGGCAGTCCTAATAAATCGGAAATTTTTTTGAGCTGTTTGTTATAATAACTCAGTGAATTTTGATATTGCCGATATGCTATTTTTTCGTCTGAAGATGTAATAATAGGAAATATATATTCACTTTTTGTTTTGTAATGGTCTATTATCTTTTTCATACATGATTCGATACGAATATTGATAATCTGTCCGGTCTTACGACGAATATATTGTATGAACCCATTTCTTATATTGCTTTTTCTGAGATAAGCAATATCGACAAAAGCCATTCCTCTCGTATAAAAACTAAAGATAAATATATTCCGGGCATAATCCAAAGCTTTATGTTCGGATAAATCCAAATTACTTAAACGAACAATGATTTCCTCATTTACAGCTCTCTTTCGAGTGCGGTCTACTCCGGTATATACTTTCCTGAATATATTTTCAGGATTAAAAAACATTTCTGCAGCAGCTTTATTATACACAGATCGCAATATACGCATATAAAAAGAGACAGAATTCCGGGTTATACCTCTCTTTCTCAGCCATGAATCATATTCAAGAATAAAATCTTCTGTCATTAAATAAAACTCAATGTCTCGATTATGAAGAAACGAAGCAAAGCTATTTCTCGTGCACATATAATTCCGGGCCGTTCCCAAACATCCGTTCTTTATCAATGATCTTATCTGTTTATCCATAAAAGCAAGAAAAGATTTATCTTGTCTATGTATATGAAATGCTTGTAAGATATCCTTTGCCGAATAATTTGGAAACGATTTAATTATATTTTGTAAAGCAGATACATCTTTCTTTATTCGGAGGTCTATATCCGTTACGTACGAAAACCGATATTTTTCTCTAAAAACGACAGACTGGGACTTTTCATCCCATTCTTCAGGAAACAATTTATACTCTGTTGCAATCCGGACAGACCTCATGCCTTCATGCAATACATAAACCACTGTTCCGGGAACTCCGGAAACAGATGAATGACGTAATTTGATTTTTATAGATACCATAACTTCTAAATATTATATACCAAAAATATATAACATATAGCTGCGTAAATATCATAGAAAAAATCATTTTTTACCCAAAGCCTGTCTAAATCTTGTACGGATATTTTTGAAAATTGTTTCGAGGGGGGGGCAAATTCGACCCAAGGAAAATATCAGATAGACTCTAAAAACAAGTCTTTAATTAGAAACGAATAATTATTTATTGACGCACGATATCATCATTTTTCATTCGGTTGCCTCTGTAAAATCAGCAAAGCTACCGTTATAATAAAAATACCCAATATCGAATACAAATCGGGATATTCACCCGGAACAAGCAACCAACTTAAAACAACACCGGCAACCGGTACGACAAATTTCCACATGTTCAATTCAGAAACTTTCACTTCTGGTCTCTTAAGCAACGAATACCAAATGGAAAATCCGACTGCCGGAATCAACGCCAACCATATCCATGCAATATAAAACTCTAATGAATAAGGTTTTACATACCAATCTTCTGTAAAAAACGATACAATATACAGAATTAATCCGCCAGAAAAATTAGCAAATGCAGTGAGCATAACCGGAGAAACTTTGTTTCTGTTCTTGGCAACTATAATATTAGTAGATGCCCCTACAATATTACTGACAATCAGCAATATGACTCCATAATAAAACGAAATGTCAGTATGAATAGAACCTCCTTTTGCAAAACTTATAAATACGATTCCGGACATACCTAAAACAATAGCCAAAATCTTACGAAACGACATTCGATCATTTCCCATAGTGAAATGAGCCATAACAGCAACAAAAAACGGACCGCCTCCGATGATAATTGCAGATATGGCAGCGGGGACTTTATTTAATCCCATAAAAAAGAAACCGTACTGTATAAACGTCTGTAAAAAACCGAATAACAGCATATAACGCCACTCTTTCAAATTAGAAATCCAATCGATCTTCTGATATATCAAAAAAGGTATTAACAAAAGTCCGGCCAGCATAAAGCGCATACCGGACAAATGTAACGGAGTTGCCCGACTTTCCCTGCTTCAATGTCTGCAAGCATGGCTTGAAATCCGGGTCTTTGAAAGTTCGCACCGGAATAACCGTCGTCGGTGTACCAGCGCAGATTAGAAAATCCATTCTGTTTGGCATAGGTTTCCAAAATCCTCTTTTGGTTGGAAATGGAATTGCTCTCGCCTTGCAGCTCGTCCTCATGGGACAGTCTTGGGTAAAGGGCGGTAATGAGTTGCTGGGTGCGCCGATCGTTCTGTCGCCGATCGTGAGTTTTCCGGGAGCCGTTTGAACCAACGTGTCCGGACGCACGATACCGAGATCCAGCGCCTTGGCAATCGCAAAGGGCTTCATGGTGGAACCGGGCTCGAACGTATCGGTGAGCACGCGGTTGCGGATGTTTTCCATGCGCACGAAACGGCGAGAGTTGGGGTCGTACGTCGGCCAGTTGCTCATCGCAAGAATTTCGCCGGTACGCACGTCCACCACAACAACGGCGCCGGCCTTGGCCTGATGGCGTTCGACGGCGTTCTGAAGCGCCTTATGCGCGATGAACTGCAGACGCGAATCGATCGAGAGCACCACGTCGGTACCGACTTCACCCTCCTTCACCCAAACGTCTTCAACAATACGGCCGAGTCGGTCACGAATGACGCGGCGAGAGCCCTGCTTGCCGGAAAGGATTTCGTTGTTGGCAAGCTCCACCCCCTCTCGGCCGTTGTTGTCCGAGTCGGTAAAGCCCACGACGTGCGCCGAAATCGGACCATCGGGGTAATTGCGGCGCACTTCGTTGTTGACGTGAATGCCGGGCAATTGCAACGCACGTACCGCCTCACCCTTTTCGACTTCAATCTGACGGTCAATGTAAACGAAGCTCTTGTTCTTGCGGGCTTGCAAACGCTCGCGAATGGCGGCGCCGGACTCATCCAGAAGAGCTCCCAGCTGGTCGAACTGAGCGTCCGTCAGCTTCAGCGCTTCTTCGGGCTCGGCCCAGACGCTGCGCGCCGGAATGGTGGAAGCCAGAACCACGCCGTTGCGATCGAAAATCTGACCGCGCTGTGCGGGCACGGGAAGCGTGCGGGCATAGCGCGCCTCTCCCTGCTTTTGCAGGAAGTCCGTCGAGATGCCGCACTGCAGCCAAAACGCCTTGCCGAGCACGGCAACCAAACCGACAAAAAAGAGGCAGAAAACAACCTTGCTGCGCGTGGCGGAAATTTCAGCGCTCAACAACGCCTCTTCGCCGCTGTCGGTGCGGCGCTTCTTGGGCGACGTATCTTCGCGCCAGAAAGCGAGAACGGCCGAACGAATGCGCTCAAAGAATGCAGAAGGTGTCATTTGCGCACCTCCATGTGTTCCTTGAGCAGCACCTGCGGCTCGACTTCAAACAAGACCGTGTTGGTGACGTCAGCGGCGATAAAGCCCATTTCACCGGCGCGGCGCGAGACGGCTGCGGGCAGCGCGGCCTTCGAAAGGTCAAGCGCCAATTGGCTTGAGTCATCAGCCAATTTTCTGGCCATATCGTTGGCGCGCTCGATTTCCACG
>OGXQ01000751.1_pt1 | contig 25738 bp, 20 predicted proteins | sample 1576291 | NCBI WGS metagenome assembly OGXQ01 (sample SAMEA3541575, study PRJEB24748) | human gut metagenome | biome: human gut; feature: human-associated habitat; material: faeces | place: China | collected 2012 | reverse complement strand
GTGGTTTTGCCCACGCCGCCCCCGAAACCGGCGCCACCACCCACGCCGGCGTCCTGTCCGGCGCCATCGAGTATCTGCGTGACCATGGCTTCCGGGATATCTCCATCATCGAGGGCTCCTGGGTGGGGGACGACACCGGCCGGGCCTTCCGGGCGGCGGGATACGAGGCGGTGGGGAAGAAGTACGGCGTCCCCCTCTTCGACCTCAAGCGGGACAAGACCCGCCGGGTGGACACCCCCCTGCGGCCCATGGACATCTGCTGCCGCGCCCTGGACGCGGACTACCTCATCAACCTGCCCGTGCTCAAGGGCCACTGCCAGACCGCCATGACCTGCGCCCTAAAAAACTGCAAGGGCTGCCTGCCCGACCGGGAGAAGCGGCGCTTCCACGCCGAGGGGCTGATGCGCCCCATCGCCGCCCTGGCCGCCGCCCTGCGGCCGGAGCTGACCATCGTGGACAGCCTCTGCGGGGATCTGGATTTTGAGGAGGGGGGCAACCCCGTCCCCACGGGCCGGATGCTGCTGGGTGAGGACCCCGTGCAGCTGGACGCCTACGGCTGCCGCCTTATGGGCCTGGCCCTGGAGCAGGCGCCCTATATCCAGATGGCCGAGGCCTGGGGGGCCGGCTCCACCCGGCTGGAGGAGGGAGATGTGGTGCGCCTCAACGAGCCCTCCGCGGCGGCGGACTACCCCGCCCCCTCCGGCGCCGTGGCCGCCCTCACCCGCACCGTCCAGGCCAGAAGCGCCTGCTCGGCCTGCTACGCAAGCCTGGTGCGCGCCCTCCACACCAGCGGCGTACAAGGCCTACCCATAGCCATCGGCCAGGGCTGGCGGGGGATTCCCTTCGACGGCCTTGGAATCGGCGCCTGCTGCAACTACGCCAAAGAGCGCGTCCCGGGCTGCCCGCCCCCGGCAGAGGACATCCTGCGCGTCCTCTCCGCCCGCTGCTGAGCCCCACGGGGAATGCGCACCTGATTTCCCTCCGAAGTCAGGTGCGTTTCTGCGTACAGGCGGCGAACCCCCTCCAAATCCGGTATTTACACCGGCTCCTTTCTCCCGTACAATAGAGGTGATTTCCCGGCCCGCCCGGAGAGGAGCACCGCTATGGATCTTCTGCAATGTCTCATGGATTCCTCATCCCATGCCATTTTCACCCTGGATCGGGATGGCATCATCACCCATATCAACCAGCAGGCCAAGGTGAGGTTCGGCCTCTACCACAACAGCCAGCACCCCCACCCCGCCGGGCGGTTGGAGCCGGGCGACCTGGTGCTGATCGCCGACACAGCCATCGGCGCGGACGACGGGGCGCTGCGGCCGGAGGATCTCGCCCGTATCGGCATCCGGGAGCCCAGGCTCCGCGTCAACGACCGGCTGGTGGCGGCAGGCGTCTTCGACATGCCCGGCCGGCGGCCCGTCTACAAGTTCCTGCCAGACCAGGACGCGGACAGCCTCTGTCTGGAGACCGTCTGTGAGGGGATCCCGATCCGCCTGTCCATCGAGCGCCGCAGCGTCACCGTTACGGTAAGGGACACCGTCTACACCATCGGGTATTTCCGCTGCATTGGACAGATGGTGGTTCTGGACGGGGCGACTGGCCGGGTGAAGTTCTGGCAGGAGAAGGGCTACTCCGCCCGCAGGGAGGGCATCGGCCACCTGCTCCGGGGCGGCTCCTACAGCGAAAAACGGGCCGGGCTGTCCCTCCAGGTGGAGGGCTATCACTTCCGCGACTTCTTTGAGGGGGCGCAGTTTGAGCGGGATCTCGCCCGGGTGCTCAACGGACAGGCGCCGAGGCTTGAGGACCGGGAGTACGAGATCAACGGCTTTGAGCTGGTGGCCACCCTTCTCCCCGTGCCCGGGGCGGAGGGCGGACGCCCGGACGGAGTGATCGTCAAGTTCCGGAACATTGAGGATATCCATGTGACCATCCTGGAGCGCAACAATGCCATCAAGATGGCCGAGCGGACCTACCGGGAGACCGCCCGCAAGGACGCGCCCCAGGAGGCGTCCTTTGCGGAGCGCTTCGGCTTCGACACCCTGCCGGCCTCCGTCCGGCACCGGGTCTACAAGCTGTCCCAGCTGGACTGCGGCATCCTGATCACCGGCGAGAACGGCACCGGAAAGTCCTTCCTCGCCCAGGCCATCCGTCAGGCCCAGCCCCGCCGCGGCCCCTTCGTCACGGTGGACTGCGCCACCATCTCCCCCACCCTGTTTGAAAGCGAGATGTTCGGCTATGTGGGGGGCGCCTTCACAGGGGCGAACCCCCAGGGCAAGGCGGGCTTTTTTGAGTCGGCCGACGGCGGCACCATCTTCCTGGACGAGATTGGCGAGATCCCCCTCCAGATCCAGGCCAAGCTGCTCAGTGTAATCCAGAACAAGGTGGTCTGCCGGGTGGGCTCCACCCGGTCCGTGCCGGTGGATGTGCGCATCCTGGCGGCCACCAACCGGGATCTGAGGGCGGAGGTGGCCGCCGGGCGCTTCCGCCAGGATCTCTACTACCGGCTCAGCGCCTTCTCTGTGGAGCTGCCTCCCCTGCGCAGTTGTCCCGAGGACGTGTGCTTCCTCATCGACCGGCTGATGGAGAAGATTCCCCAGAAGTACGGCGTCCCGCCCAGGAGCCTGTCCGGCGAGGCCTTTGGCAAGCTGCTGGCCTACAACTGGCCGGGCAACATCCGGGAGCTGGAAAACGTACTGGAGAACGCCGTGGCCCTCTCCGAGTCGGAGCTTATCTATGCCGAGCACATCCACCTGGAGGGCACAGCGCCCGCCCCGCTCACGCTGAAGGAACGGCTCAAGCGGGAGGAAAGGCAGATTCTCCGGCAGACCCTGGCCCAGTGCGGCGGCAGCCGTGTGAAGGCCATGGAGCTGCTGGGCCTGTCCAAGACCGTGTTTTACGGCAAGCTGAAGGAATACCAACTGGACTAAACACGTCCTGTTTTTGGGAAAGGGAGTTCGGAAATCCGAACTCCCTTTCCCGTTTTTTTCACCCAGGTTCCGGGTATGCTGGATCTTGCGCCTCATGTTTTGCGGATTCTGTCTGAATTTGACGGCCATATTTTGTTGGAACCGCTGAACTTCGCCCCCCTTGGCCGCCTGGCATGCAGCTTGCATAGGCAATGAGACAAGGAGCACGTTTAATGGGAGGGAGCCTTCGATGCAGTTTTGGAAAATGAACGGCGCAGGCAACGACTTTATTATCCTCAACAATCTACAGGAGGGGCTGTCGGCGGATTGCTTTCCCGCCCTGGCCCGGCGGCTGTGCGAGCGCCGCCTGTCCATTGGGGCGGACGGTCTGATGGTGGTGGAGCGGCCGCAGTCCGGCGGGGACTACCGAATGCTGTTTTACAACTCCGACGGCAGCGCGGGCGAGATGTGCGGCAACGGGGCTCGGTGCATCTGCCGCTATGGCTATGAGATCGGGCTGGCCGGAGAGCTCCAGAGGGTGGAGACCACCGCTGGCCTGGTCACCGGCCGGCGCATCACCCGGCGGCAGTATAAAATCGAACTCAACCGGCCCACCACCCTCCGGCTGGACTACCCCGTGGAGGTGGACGGCAAGACCTATCCCTGCTCCTATGTGGAGCTGGGAGATCCCGGCCTGCCCCACGCAGTGGTTCCGATTCCGGGACTGCGCGGCCGGCCGGAGGCGGAGCTGTTCGCCCTGGGGCGGAAGCTGCGGGCCCACCCCGCCTTCCCCAAGGGCGCAAATGTCAATTTCTTCGATGTGGAGGGACCGGGGCGGATCTGGGAGCGCACCTTTGAGCGGGGCGTGGAGGGCTTCACCTACGCCTGCGGCACGGGCACCGGCTCGGTGGCCGCCGTGCTGACCCTCCAGGGCGCGGTCAGCGGCCGGGCGGTGGCCGTCCAGATGACGGGGGGCGAGCTGGTGGTGGATGTGGAGCGCCGCGGCTCCACGGTGGAACACCTCTTTCTGACCGGGCCCACCAATATGGTTGCAAAAGGGGAGCTCACCGACGAGGAACTGCCCCTTTGAGTGATAGAGCGGCCGCCGGTGCGGTACACTGAGAGAGGAGGTGACGCCGCATACCCCACCGGCAGTTCTGTGTGTTAGAAGAAAGAGAGGTATTGTTATGGACAAATCCACAGTTATGAAGAACTACCGCTTCCTGGCCCTGATGCTGTTTGCCATGGTAGCCGGCTGCGTGGCCGGCTGGTTCTTTCCTGAATTTGGTCACTTTATCAAGCCCGCCGGCACCGTGTTCATCAATATGATGTTCTGCGTGGTGGTGCCGCTGGTGTTCGCCTCCATCTCCAACTCCGTGGCCAGCGTACGCAGCCGGAAACGGGCAGGCAAGATCATGGGCACCACCGTGCTCACCTTCGTGGTCACCGGCGCCGTTGCCGCCGTCATCATGTTCATTGTCATGAAGCTGGTTCCCCCGGTGCTGGAGCCCTGGACCGACATGGCCACCGAGGCCATCGGCGAGCACGCCTCCCTCGCCGACATGATCGTGAACTTCTTCACCACCGACGACTTTGTGGGCCTGCTGAGCCGCAGCGCCATGCTGCCGCTGATCGTCTTCTCCATCCTGTTCGGCTTTGCCACCAATCTGGTGGGCGGCCCCGACCACGTCATCGGCAAGTTCCTCGACGGCCTGACGGAAGTGATGATGGCCTTTGTGAAGATCATCACCTATTACGCCCCCATCGCCTTCTTCGCCCTGTTTGCGGATCTGGTAGCCACCTACGGCTCCAGCGTGGCCTCCGCCTATGGCCGGGCCATGGTGGTGTACTATCCCCTGTGCTTCATCTACATCTTCACCGCCTTTCCCCTCTTCGCCTATATCGGCGGCGGCAGGCACGGCATCAAGACTATGTTCCAGCACATCGCAAGGCCCGCCATCATGTCGCTGGGCACCTGCTCCTCCTCCGCCACCATCCCCACCAACCTGCGTGAGGCGGAGGACACCGGCATCCCCAAGGATGTGGCCGATATGGTCGTGCCCATGGGCGCCACCATGCATATGGACGGCTCCTGCTTCTCCTGCGTGCTGAAAATCGCCTTTGTCCTGGGGGCCATGGGCGTGGATATGCCCTGGACCATGCTCCCGGCGGTGGTGGCTGTGGCGGTGCTCTCCTCGGTGGGCATGTCCGGCGTGCCCGGCGGAGGCTACATCGGTGAGTACATCATCTGCTCCATCTTCTTCCCCCAGCAGATTGAGGTTGCCTTCCCCATCCTGGTGGCCATCGGCAACCTGGTAGATCCCCCGGCCACAATGATCAACTCCGCCGGAGACTATGTGGTGTGCTACATCGTCGCCCGCGTCACCGACGGCAAGGACTGGCTGGACAGGGCCATTGCGGCCAGACACGCCAAATAGCATCCCCCCGGCGCAGGACTGACAGCGATACTGGGTTGTGGGTTCGACCCGGGAGTAAGTGGCATTTATACAGCCTACGCAGCAAAACATCATTTTGACGAGATGCACTACTTGGATATTGTGGACTGTAATGCCGGCAACCATCACAAAGCGTTCGCTACCAATTTTAATCCTGAAATCAATATCCGCGAAATTACTCAGAACGGACGTTATTATGAAGAAGGCAAATGGGTGACCACCAAGCCATTGGAATACCACAAGGATCTGACTTATCCCAATATCGGTCCTCGTGATTCCTACTTGCTGTATCATGAAGAGCTGGAATCATTAGTTAAGAATTTCCCGACCATCAAACGTGCTCGCTTTTGGATGACTTTCGGTCAGGAATACCTGACTCATCTGCGTGTCATTCAGAATATCGGTATGGCCCGCATTGACGAAATAGATTATAACGGAGTGAAAATTGTTCCGTTACAATTCCTAAAAGCCGTACTCCCCAATCCACAGGATCTAGGAGAAAATTATGAAGGCGAAACTTCTATCGGATGCCGCATCCGAGGCGTAAAGGATGGCAAAGAACGTACTTACTATGTTTACAACAACTGTAGCCATCAAGAAGCTTACAAAGAAACTGGAATGCAGGGAGTAAGCTATACAACTGGAGTTCCAGCCATGATTGGAGCCATGATGTTCCTGCAAGGATTGTGGAAACGTCCGGGAGTATGGAATGTGGAAGAGTTTGATCCCGATCCATTTATGGAACAACTGAACAAACAAGGTTTGCCTTGGCATGAAGTATTCGATGGTGATCTAGAACTTTAAAATAGTGATTAATGGCCCATAATTCATACTTGGGCCACACTACCCATTAATCATTAACCACTAAAAAATGAACATAGGAGATAAAGCCCCGGAAATATTAGGCTTAAACGAAAAAGGAGAAGAAATTCGTTTAAGTAATTATAAAGGAAAAAAGATAGTACTCTATTTTTATCCTAAGGATATGACATCGGGTTGTACTGCCCAGGCATGTAATTTGCGTGATAATTATGCGGAACTGCGCGCCCATGGTTATGAAGTAATCGGTGTCAGTGTGAATGATGCCAAATCGCATCAGAAATTTATAGAAAAGAATGAGCTACCCTTTACTCTTATTGCCGATACCGACAAGAAGTTGGTAGAACAATTCGGAGTATGGGGAGAAAAAAGTATGTACGGACGTAAATATATGGGTACATTCCGTACAACTTTCATCATTAACGAAGAAGGCGTGATTGAACGTATCATCTCTCCCAAAGAGGTGAAAACAAAAGAGCACGCACAACAAATTTTATAAACCAACAGATTTATGGCAAAAAAAGATAACGAAGAAATTCCATTCTCAGCAAGTCCGAGTGCCGGAAATAGTGAAAAACTGAAAGCGCTGCAAGCTGCAATGGATAAGATAGAGAAAACTTTTGGTAAAGGCTCTATCATGAAAATGGGTGATGACAACGTACAGGAAGTGGAAGTGATTCCTACCGGGTCTATCGCCTTGAACGCCGCATTAGGGGTAGGCGGCTATCCCAAAGGTAGAATCATAGAAATTTATGGTCCCGAATCATCCGGTAAGACTACATTGGCTATCCATGCCATTGCTGAAGCTCAGAAGGCAGGCGGCATTGCCGCTTTCATTGATGCCGAGCATGCTTTCGATCGTTTCTATGCGGCCAAACTGGGAGTGGATGTAGATAACTTATGGATATCACAACCCGATAATGGTGAACAGGCACTTGAAATTGCTGAGCAATTGATACGCTCATCCGCCATTGATATCATTGTTATCGACTCTGTCGCGGCATTGACTCCGAAAGCTGAAATTGAAGGAGATATGGGTGATAACAAAGTAGGTTTACAGGCACGTTTGATGTCTCAGGCTTTGCGCAAGCTTACGTCAGCCATCAGCAAGACCAATACAACTTGTATTTTTATCAACCAGTTGCGTGAAAAAATCGGTATCATGTTTGGTAACCCTGAAACAACTACCGGTGGTAATGCTCTGAAATTCTACGCTTCCGTACGTTTGGATATCCGTCGCTCCACTCAACTGAAAGATGGTGAAGAAGTAATCGGCAACCAGACTAAAGTAAAAGTGGTGAAAAACAAAGTGGCACCTCCTTTCCGTAAAGCCGAATTCGATATCATGTTTGGTGAAGGGATCTCAAGAGCTGGTGAAATCATTGATTTAGGTGCTGATTTAGGCATTATCAAGAAAAGCGGTTCATGGTACAGCTACAACGAAACCAAACTGGGACAAGGACGTGACGCCTCCAAACAAGTGATTCAGGACAACCCCGAACTGGCGGAAGAACTGGAAGGTCTGATTTTCGCAGCACTGAAAGAACAAGAATAATTTGATTTTTACTATAAAAAAGGAAGCCATCTTAATGACTTCCTTTTATTATAACCTAGCTCCTATTCTATAATTACTTCTTCAAATCGAATCCCAACATCAAACCGTCATAAGATCCGGCTACACTATTAATGGTGGCAGCAGTAGAATTCACTTTAGAAACAGTACCTGTAATCGTTTTCAATACTGACATTAATTTATCCGCATTAAAGACCAGACTCATATCACTTCCGGTCACAGTGACATGAGCAACAGTTTTTACTCCCAATTTTCCCTTCATAGTAATGGTCTTTTCCTTATCATCGAACGTGTAAGTGCCACTCATTGTACGTTTTTTCAATGTGTATGAATAAGTTCCATCTTCATTAAAAGTATACTCACAGCCACTCATCCCTATTCTGTCATAGACAGTCTGCATCTTCTCCTCCACTTCTTTCGCAGCTACTTCTCCACCGGCTTTAGCCAGTAAATTTTCACTTTCGAACTGGCATTGCGGACCTACATATTTCCAAGTACCTATAATAGAAGATGAAGTTGTTGCTTTATCACCTACTACCGCTTTTGCTACGCCAGTCAATATAGATTTCAAATCTTGAGCATTGGCATTAACCAAAATGGCAAACATAGCCAAACACATACATAAACATTTCAACAAAGTTTTACTATTCATGTTTTATTGATTTTAATTGTTTGCAAAGATAAACAATAAACATTACAACCAAAGCAAATAATCGACCAATTGGCTTATTTTACCTTCTAATAAAAGAGACGTACCGAAAGTTTTCCAGTACGCCTCAAACAATCTTTACCAAGGTATAACAAATACTTATTCCAACTTTTCAAGTATAATTTAAAATCAACAGCTAATCGTTATATCAACGTTTCAGATTCGGATTCTTCTCAACTTCCTTCGGAGGATAATTATGATAAATGGAAGCCTCACCATTCCAAGGAACAGTTACAGACATATTCTCTTCCATTTTCAAATCTTCCTGAAGAGCATAGGTAAAAGTCGTCTTAGTTTCTTCGTCGTAGCTATAAGTCAATGTACCGGCAGGAACCAATACTTCATCCTGAGAACCACTACGGTAGTCATAACTTTCTTTGAGACGGTTCATGCGGAACTCATCAGAACGACGGGTTACCATAGCCAATACATAACCAGCCACTTCATAACCGTGTTCTTCATATGCTGCTTCTGCCAGTTGTTCAGCACTCATAGCATCCACAGCAGCTACAAATGATTCATCGGAACAAGCACGTGCACGTACCTGCTTTAGAGCAGATTTAGCCAAGCTGAGATCCTTTCCTGCGCGTGCCGCAGATTCGGCATACCAAAGAAGAACTTCTGAATAGCGGATTAGTTGATGTCGTTTGTTAATACACATACCTCCCCAAATAGGTTTGGTGTAATCGAAAGCAGCCGATGCAGGAAGTCCTGTCACAGGGTCTTTATTGACGGTAAACGCCACAAACATCGGGCGATAATCGGCAAATACTGCATTCGTACCATTATAGGGCTTTCCATCCGTAGTTGCCCACCAGTCAACCAACACTCCATTGTTTAATAGAATTTGTTTTGAATAAACAGCATCTTTACGAGGACCATCAGGAAAGTTTTTCCAATAACGGCGCTCTGCCAAAAAATCCCCCCAGCCACTCCAAAGTTTTCCTGATTGATGACAAGATGAAAGTTGTGAATCCCATTCCTGCCAACCGCCAAAATTAGAATTGTAATCTATTCCAAGGAGCGTCTCATTATGATGGTTTTTACCATAAGAGAAAACATCCTTCCATTCAGAAAGCAAAGAGTGGTCATAGGTACCCTTATTCACGCCATCCATTACTTCCTTAGCCTTGTCAGCCGCATTTGCATAATACTCGGTCTTATTCAAAGGGTAACCTGCCATCGCCATATAAACAGCTGCCAAAGTCGCCTTTACTGTCTGATCTGAAACGTAAATATTCTGTCCTTCAATGGAACGGTTAGCTTCCGTATATTTAGCCGGCAGGTTACAGGCTTCGGCAGCGTTCAAGTCTGACACGATTTGCTCATATACTTCTGCAACCGTCGATAGAGGTGTCAAATTGTTGTCTGGCAAATTATGAAGATTCATAGGCAACGGACCAAAAACACGCACCAAATTAAAATAAGCGAATGCACGCCAGTAGTAACCCTGACCAAGAGCAATATTGATTTCCTCTTGAGAAGTCATAGCCTTTCCAGCATTATCAATGATTAAATTTGCTGCCTTGATGATCGTATAAAAACGACTCCAAGTTCCTTCAAGACCTTTTGTGTCAGAAGGAGATTCAAAGGCATCTGCAGAAAGATAAGCACCCTTGTTTGATCCCGTAGTTGAGGTTACGTCATCTCCCTGGCATTGCACAATCATCGGATTAGAGTTACATTGGGATGCCTGTACTTTGGCATATAGGGCATAAACACTCATATCCAGTTCGTTTTGATTGGAAAAGAAATTTTCAGGGGTTAATTTTCCTTTCGGGTTTTCAGTCAGAAAATCACTGCAAGAAGGCATTGCCAACATAGATGCTGCAATAAAGCAGCCTAATACTATTTTATTTTTCATAATTGTCAATCATTTAGAAGTTCATACGTACACCAAAAGTAAAAGTTCTAGGAGTAGGATAAGTACCCGTATCAATACCATTTGCACGATCACCATAGTCACTTGAAAAAGAGTAACCAGCAGGATTGGATCCCTTGTAACTGGAAATAGTGAAGAGATTCTGAATACTGAAACTGAGTCGCAGGTCGGCTATTTTGGTCATGCTTTTCGGAAAATCGTAAGCTAAAGTCACATTCTCGCAACGGAAATAATCTGCATTCTCCACCCATTTGGTCGAATTGCCCAGATATTGATTGTTTTCAACACGGGGATCGGGCATCGTCTTACCTATTTCCTTCAAAAAATCCGCATCAGTAAACATTCGTGAATTACCAATCATAGAGTTCATGGCAAAACGGAGGGCGTTCAAACGTTTGGCACCGAAAGATGAATTGAAAAATGCATTCAAGCTCCAGTTTTTATAACGCAGCGAATTGTTCCATCCCAATGTAAAGTCGGGACTTGCTTTACCGAGCACAACACGATCATCTGTAGACGGATTACGTGTTATTTCATCATTGGCAGTATAAAAAGTGTCATATCCTTCATTGTCTATTCCTGCCCAACGATAACCAAAGAAAGTACCGATCGCTTCACCTTCCTTAATAATAGTACAATCAGTGATAATGGACTGGAAAGAACCACCATAAATAATGGGTTCCTGAGCAGTCAGTTTTGTTACCTTATTTTTCAAGTAAGTACCATTAAGTGTGGTTGACCAACTCCAATCCTTGCTTTGAACGATATTTGCAGTAAGAGCAATATCAAAACCTTGGTTGGAAACCTCACCAGCATTAATCAAATAAGAAGTTCCACCCAAATAATCAGCCAACTTGGTTGAAAGAAGTGCATCAGATGTCTTTTTATTGAAATAATCCACACTCAAGTCAATACGATTATTAAAAAGGCCCAAGTCGAAACCCACATCAAACTGCTTTGTCTTTTCCCATTTTATATCAGGAGTTGCAAGCGTATTGGCCCAATAACCGGTTACTCCTGAAGAATTACCGAAATAAGTGGTAGTCGTATTAAGGATTGCAAGAGTTGAATAAGGATCAATATCCTGATTACCTATAACACCATAACTGGCACGTATCTTCAAATTACTGATAAGGTCACGGGTACTTTCCATAAACGATTCATTGGAAGCAGTCCATGCAACAGCTACAGAAGGGAAATACCCCCACTTATCATTGGTGAAACGGCTGGAACCATCGGCTCGAAACGTACCAGTCAGCATATAGCGATTATCGTAATTATAGATAACACGTCCTACCCCTGAAAGCAATGCCCAATCCGAATAGCCGTTGGTTGCATCACGTGTGACAGCATTCTTCACATCCCACCAGCCTACTGATTCAGCTTGAAGTGAAGAACCGGAAATCCCCATATTACGAATCGTACTTTTTGTTGCTTCCCAAACCCCTGTTACGGTCAAATAATGTTTGTCATTCCAGGTATGATTATAGGTGATGTTATTTGAGGACTGAAGCAACATCCGCTGTAAATTACTGTTACCCATGCTATTCTTTCCTGCACCGTTTACAGATTGTGGTGTGAAGCTATAGGAAGTATTATTATAATAATCAACCCCATTGCTGCTTGTAAAAGTCAAGCCTTTGATAATATTGAATTTAAGATCAATATGTCCGCTGAACACATCGCGACGGCGCTCACTTTCGCTGGCTGCGATTATACCATAAGCATTAGCCTGAATCGTACCATAAGGGTCCCAATTATAGTAACCATTTTTATCTGTCATAGTCATGGTCGGAGAGGAATTAAAGGCTATCCACAAGGGATTATAACCTGACATCTCCAATCCCCCAATACCCTTACCAACACCATGAGATGCGTTTAAATCGACAGTAACATCCAGCCATTTAGCCATAGAGATCTTAATGTTGGCTTTAGCCGAATAACGTTCATAACTATTTTTGTCAATGACACCTTCATCACCCATATAGTTAGCGGAAACATACGTTTGAGTTCCTTCAGAGCCTTTTGAAAAGACAAGCTTGTAGTTTTGAGTCACACCTGTACGGAACATCTGATCCGTCCAATCAATACCGGGATTACTGCCATCCAAATAATCAGAAACCTCACTCGCACTAATACCCGCATAATCAACAAGTGCTTGGGCATAAGTTTTGGTATCCATCATCTTGGGAAGATTGGTAGCCTGAGAGATTCCTACCGAGGCGTCAAAAGTGATGTTAGTCTGCCCTTTCACACCACTCTTGGTTGTAATGATAACAACACCGTTGGCGCCACGTGAACCATAGATAGCAGTGGAGGAAGCGTCCTTCAGAATTTGCATACTTTGAATATCTTCCGGATTTATACCTTCAAGACCCGACTCACGAACCATACCATCTACGACATAAAGGGGATCATTACTTTTATTAATGGAATTGGTACCACGAATGCGAATCTTTACCGAACCACCCGGAACACCATCACTGACCACATTCACACCTGCAACACGCCCTTGAAGCGCATCACTTACTTGAGTAATGGGCTGGTCCTTAAAATTCCTGCTATCCAAAACGGAAACCGAACCTGCCAAGTCAGCCTTACGTACTGTACCATAACCCACCACAACCACTTCATCCAAAGTCTCAGTATCTTCCTGTAAGGTTATAGTCAAATTCTTTTGCCCTTTTACCAATATATTTTGAGCAATATATCCGATATAAGAGATCTTCAACGTAGCATTGGGCTTCACATTCAATGTAAACTTACCTTCAAAATCGGAGATAACCCCATTTACGGTTCCTGCCTCTACAATGTTTACACCGACTAATGGTTCTCCACTCGCATCAATAACTGTACCAGTTACACTAATTGTCTGTTGCTGTACTATTACTACGTTGTCATTCATATTTCCGGCAATTGCATACCCGGCATTACCCGACATCAATATACCCATACTCATTGGTACAGCTTTCAAAATTGGATTGTACCACGCAGACTCGAACAGCCTACCTAACGGCAATAATTTTTTCCTCATAAAATTCTTAAATCATTTAAGGTTAAACTAAGTTTGATGATTTGCAGCAAAATTAACTATATCCCCCCTCAAGAGGGGTCCGTGTGCGTATAAAACAAATCAACTATCGTCTAAATTTTAAAAAGTAATACGATAAAAATCAAAAATCATATAAATTAGTTCCTTATTTATCTAAAAAAAAGATTTGTGAAGCTTTTCTCTATCAGGAAAAAAGTTTAATTTTGTTCTAAAATCATAAAGAGATGTACCGAATTCTACTTATACTATATATTATATGGGGAGGGGTGTCAATTGCAAGTGGACAAGACTTTAATTACTCTTTCACCCAACTTTCCACTAATCAAGGATTATCACAAGCTTCTGTTACCTCCGTTACAATGGATCAGAAAGGAAGACTATGGATAGGTACTCAGAGCGGCTTGAACTATTATTTCCAGCAGCAACTAAAAACCTTCATTCACCATGAAAGTGATTCCCTATCCTTACCTAACAATTACATCAATCACATAGTAGAAGATTCATTAGGTACCATCTGGGTGGCCACCTCCAAAGAGATGGTTTTATATAACAGCGATAATCATAATTTCACGCCTACTGGATACAATTGTATTTATTCTTCCCTCTGCATTGAAGGAGGTATATTGTTTGGAAGTGAGAATATCATTTTCCGCTATAATTATAAAAGCCGGACCATGGACAGCATCTATATTTGCCAGAAGAAGAATTTGGATATATCCGAATACCGGATACAAAAAATGGTTCAGTTGAAAAAAAATAAAATACTGATAGGAACCAAAGAACAAGGTATCTATCTCTATGATTGTTGCACGCAACAGCTCACCCGTTTCACATCAGATATCCATCATCTACTGATTTCGCTCTATGTGGTATCAGACAAGTATGTATATGCCTCTTTTTACGGCAATGGGATTTATTGCTACAACCAAGATGGCAAGATAGTAAAGTCTTATACATCAAAGACTTCTTCTTTAAACAACAACTATGTGCTAGACATCATCGAACATAAAGGACAATTATGGATTGCTACAGACGGAGGAGGTATCAATGTACTTGACATGAACTCCGACCAAATCAAAGTAATGTGTCATGTGGCTGGAGACAACTTCTCTTTGCCTGTCAATTCTATTGTCTTATTATACGAGGACAGAAACGGGAACTTATGGGCAGGTAGTGTCCGAGGGGGTATCTTTAACATTAAGAAAACCTATATAAGAACTTATAAAGATGTAGCCCTGAACAACTCCAACGGTTTAAGCGATAAGTCTATCATTTCCTTATATGAAGATGACGATGACAAATTATGGATTGGTACAGATGGAGGAGGTATTAATCTATATGATCCACACACCGATCAGTTTACCCATTTTCCTTCGACCTACGGAGACAAAGTGGCCTCTATCGCCAAAATATCTGAAAAGGAGTTGATGGTATCTCTTTACACAAAGGGTATATTTATTTTCAATAAAATAACCGGCACTTACCGCCCCTTTACCATTGTTGATGAAGGTACAAATTACAAAGAATGCTTCTATGGCTATCTTCCATTGGCCCATCAAGTAGCCAATGATAAAATTTACATTATCAGTTACCGTCCATGGGTATACCATCCATTAAGTGGAAAATTCTCTTTAATGCCCACCAACAATCTGAAAAATACGGATGCATTGCGTCTCGTCTATTCCAATGAGCATTTCTCATTATTAAAACGTGTCAATCAAATATTTTATGTACCTCAAGAAAACGACAGTATCAGCCTTTTATGTGAAATAGACCCAGAGGAGACAATTACAGCTCTTGCCTATCAGGATAGTACTATTTGGATAGGTACGGACCGAGGTCTGGGATGTTATGATATGATACACAAAAAATTCCACCATATACATACCAACTATTTTGAAAAAATATCTTTCCTCATTGGCGACAAAAAAGGAAGATTATGGATTTGTGCACACAACAAACTATTTTCTTATTTGATTAAAGAAAAGAAATTCACATTGTGGAACAGTTCTGACGGATTTCTGCCTAACGACATACTAGCTGCCCACTACACACTATCCAATCCCAATTTTGTTTATTTGGGAGGTGCGGAAGGGCTGGTGAAAATCAATACCAATATTCCTCAGTCTGAAACGCAAATACCTCAGATAAGTCTGGCAGATATTAAATTTAACGGATGTTCTTATCTGAAACAAATAAAGAATCAGACACTTCATATTCCATGGAACTACAATTCATTGACCATTCATATATGTGTAAAAAATGAAGATATCTTCCAAAAGAACTTGCTCAGATATACCATATCAGGCAGAGGAAAACAAACGGTCGAAAGTTTCGACTCCGAACTCTCTTTATCTTCCCTGTCACCAGGTAAATACAAAATCTGGGTATCAAGCAGCACCAAAGATGGTGAATACACTACTCCTGTACCCATAATCAACATTGTCATCACTCCACCCTGGTATAAAAGTAGTTGGTTTTTCTCGATATGTACTCTTTTATTTATTCTTCTTTCCATTAAAATAGCTCTTTGGGTATTTCATAAGAAAAAGAAGGAAATGAGAGATGAAATGGGCGATTTTGTCCAAACCGTCCTCTATAATGTACTGGGAAATAAAGAAGAAAATACAAAAGAGAAAGACTTGGAAGAAATAACAGATACTTCATATCCTCAAGCAATGGAAGCAACTCCGCTCAGCAGTGCTGACGCAGATTTCATAAAAAAACTGGATCAAATTATCAATGAGAATCTATCAAGTGAAAAACTATCTATCAAGTACCTGACAGATACCATGGCCATGAGCCGTGCATCTTTATATAATAAAGTAAAGCAAATTACCGGATTAGGGGTCAATGAATATATCAACAGACTACGCATAGAACGCTCTGTATACCTTTTAGCAAATACCAATCTGAGCATTAGCGAGATTTCCTATGAAGTAGGTTTTTCTTATCCGCGCTATTTCAGTACTTCATTTAAACAGATGAAAGGGGTTACACCTTCACAATTCAAGGAGAAAAACAAAAATAGCGGACACATATAAACTGTTAGAGCAAATAAGGCCTGCCATTTATTATTTTGGACGAAATAAAGAACTGACATTCAGATTCTTTACTTCGTCCAACAGGTCATAAAATGATACCAATATTAACAAGCCTTGAAACTCATATCCAGCCCCTTCACGGAGTGAGTCAGCGCACCGAAAGAAATGAAATCCACTCCTGCCTGCGCATAAGGTAACATGGTATCGTAAGTAATACCTCCGGAAGATTCGGTTTCGCAACGTCCACCTACTATTTCTACAGCCTTACGAGTATCTTCGGGTGTAAAGTTATCGAACATGATACGGTCTACCCCTTCTGCCAATGCCTGATTCAATTCATCAAAGTTGCGTACTTCCAATTCAATTTTCAGATCCTTACCTTTCGCCTTGCAATACTCTTTTGCGCGAGATACTGCATTATGTATGCCGCCTGCAAAGTCTACATGATTGTCTTTCAGCAGGATCATATCAAACAAACCGATACGGTGATTACATCCTCCTCCTATCTTTACAGCCATCTTCTCCATGATACGCATACCCGGAGTTGTCTTACGGGTATCAAGTACACGAGTTTTCGTACCTTCCAGCTTCTTCACATATTTATTGGTCATAGTAGCAATGCCACTCATGCGTTGCATGATATTCAGCATCAAGCGTTCTGTCTGAAGAAGTGACTGAACTTTACCTTCCACCACCATAGCCACATCACCCGGTTTCACGTGAGTTCCATCTTGAATGAACACCTCCACCTTCATTGTGGGATCAAAACGGCGAAATACTTCTTTAGCCACTTCAATGCCTGCCAAAATACCTTCTTCCTTAATCAACAACTTTGATTTTCCCATTGCATCTGCGGGAATACATGACAAGGTAGTATGATCCCCATCACCTATATCTTCAGCAAAAGACAGGTCTATCAGTCTGTCTATTAAGTCTTTTACTACTAATTCGTCCATAATGTTATCGTTTTTTTATGAATTGATAGGCAAAGGTAGAGATTTTCCGTATTTTTGCAAAGTAAACCAGAAAAGAACGTATGAAATTTACATTATTAGTAGTAGGACGCACTGTCGAAAAACATTATATCACCGCTATCAATGATTATGTGGAACGTACCAGGCACTTCATTTCTTTCGATATGGAAGTCATCCCCGAACTCAAGAACACCAAAAACCTGAGTATGGAGCAACAAAAAGAGAAGGAAGGAGAACTAATTCTGAAAACTTTGTTGCCGGGCGATGTAGCGGTTTTATTGGATGAACATGGAAAAGAATTCCGTTCCGTAGAATTTGCCAACTGGATAGAACGCAAAATGCACACTGTAAACAAACGGTTAGTATTCATCATTGGGGGACCATACGGATTTGCACCCAAAATATATGATGCAGCCCAAGAAAAGATCTCATTATCCAAGATGACCTTCTCACATCAAATGATACGCCTTATTTTCGTAGAACAGCTATACCGGGCGATGACTATATTGAATAACGGTCCTTATCATCATGAATAGAAATATATAGCGGTTAGTGATTAACACCTGCGGCATAATAGCGCAGTCCATTCATCACTAACCACTAATTCTCTCCCTATTTTCCAATTTCAAAGTCCACACACACTGGTAAATGGTCGCTATAGCCACCATGATATTTCTTTCCCCAGTAGGTACGTGATGGGATATCACCACCATATTTTTCATCCTCTTCCAATAGGAACGGATATTTTAAAATCTGTGCCTTATCATATGAAGTGCGCATACTATCATGCCCTTGTAACAAAAAACCGGAAACAATCAGCTGATCAAGTACGCCCCACTCACCTCGATAACGATAGGTTCCCTCCTTACGCCCGTCCATCAGATTATACAGTTTCTTAGCCTGTACTTCACCTTTCGGAGCCACGGCACCCAATACTTTAGCTATCGAATTATTAGTGGGATAATCATTAAAATCACCCATTATCATCACATTGGGATGCTGGCGAAGGTTCATGATGGAATCTGCCGCTATGTTCAATATCTGTGCAGTGAAAAGACGATAAGGCTCACTTTTTTCCTCACCACCGGCACGAGACGGCATATGGCACACAAACACGTCCAAAGTATCACCTGATGCTACCTGCCCCATCACATGAAGGATATCACGTGTAGGGCGGCGTTCCATCTCCTTATAAGGAACAGAAAGGCTGTTTTTGCCTAGCAACTTAAAACTTCCTCGCTGATAAAGCAACGCCACGTCAATACCACGCTCATCAGGAGAATCAGTCATGACATAACGATAACCTGCCTCGCGTAATGGCGAGTTTTCTGTCAGATCTTTCAAGCAATGATCATTTTCCACTTCACAAAGCCCCACCAAATCGGGAACATTTTCCTCACCGGTGGCAATAATAACCTTAGCTATCTTAGCCAATTTATCATGATAGCGCGCTTGTGTCCATCCTTTCGGAGCATCTGGCAAAAATTCATAATCATTTTTCAACGTATCGTGCTGACAATCGAACAAATTCTCTACATTATAGAACATTACCCGAAACGGTTCCTGTGCATACGTTACCCCTACCAGGTAGCACAAACAAAGAAATAAAATTGTTTTCTTCATATAAATTATTTTGTCGGTATATTAACCAATACATCCAGCAAATGACGCCAGAATTTATCTACAGTAGGTATCAGCATACGCTCATCAGGTGAATGAACACCACGCAAAGTAGGTCCAAAAGAAACCATATCCAGTGACGGATATTTCTCAAGGAACAAACCACACTCCAATCCGGCATGAATTGCCTTTACTTTAGGTTCCACACCAAAAAGTTTTTTATAGCTATCTACCGCAACTTTCAAAACAGGAGAATCCGTATTCGGTTTCCACCCTGGATAGCCTTCACCAGTTGTTACTTCAGCACCTCCCAAAAGAAAAGCAGAACGGATCATCTCGGACATATCCTTGCGTGACGAAAGAATGGAGCTGCGCTGGCTAGTCACTATTTTAATCTTGTTTCCCTCTACCTGTTTGATGGAAGCAAGATTAGACGAAGTTTCTACTAATCCCGGAATATCCTGACTCATGGCATACACTCCATTGTGCACAGCGTAAACAGCTCTCAGAAGGTGTCCGGCAGTAGTCATATCTATCGCTTCCTTACAAGGGGATTCAGAAGAGAGTTCGGTTCTCAAGTTCGGTTCTGTCGCAGCATATTCATTCTCCAGTTCTGCAGTATAGATATTCAAATCTACACGAACCGATTCCTTATCCTTCATAGGTACCGCACATAATGCCTGTGCCTCACGAGGTATGGCATTATGCAGGTTTCCGCCATCAATCTCACATAAATATAAAATATATTTAGAAGCCAACTGAGTCAGAAAACGATTCAGCAGCTTATTGGCATTCGCTCTACCTTTATTAATATCATCACCGGAGTGCCCACCAGTCAGTCCCTTGACCGCCACACGGAAATAGAAATAATCCTGTGGGACAGAAACAGGCTGATAAGTAAATTCCGCTGTAGTATTTGCACCACCGGCACAGCCGATAAATAATTCTCCTTCATCTTCCGAGTCCAAATTAATCAGAATATCACCAGTCATAAACCCTGGCTTCAATGCAAAAGCACCTGTCAATCCAGTTTCTTCATCCACCGTGAAAAGACACTCCAGCGGACCATGCTCTATATCAGTAGCAGCCAATATAGCTAATTCTGTCGCCACACCGATACCATTATCCGCCCCCAATGTAGTACCTTTGGCTTTCAACCATTCACCGTCCACCACTGTTTCAATAGGATCAATTAGAAAATCATGCTCCACATCACTGTTTTTTTCACAAACCATATCTATATGAGACTGCAAAATCACAGTTTTCAAATTCTCCTTACCCGGAGTGGCAGGCTTTTTAATTAATACATTGCCTACTTCGTCTGTCTTGGTTTCCAAACCATGTTCTCTACCGAAGGCTTTCAAATAAGCAATTATTTTCTCCTCTCTTTTAGAGGGACGGGGTACCTTACATATCTCTTCAAAATAATAAAAGACAGATGCAGGCTTTAAATTCTTTTCATTCATAATCATGTCGTTTAGGCAAATTCAGTTTCCAAATTTGCAAAAAATAGTTAAAAAACTCTCTTAAATAGGACACTTCCTCTTTTTTAATGAAAAAAGAGAAAGCTAAATCATTGCAAAATTCTATATTTGCTATGCAAATTTAGTCCGCAGACACGAAATGCTTCAATAAATTTGGCATTTCCCTTGCCTTACACTAACTTTGCACCACAAAAATAATAGAAATGCTTGATACTATCCTTATAACTGTGTTAATAGTTGCTATCTGTATAGCATTATTGTCTATCGGAATCTTTCTAAAAGGAAAGTTTCCAAACACGCATGTAAGCGGTAATAAGGCACTCCGTAAAAAAGGAATAGGCTGTGTGCAATCACAAGATCGTGAAGCACGCAAATCTAATAAAAATGCCATAGCCGAAATTGAAAAGCAAAGCAAAACGGATAATAATTAATAAACAATACGTGAAAAAGATTATGAAAAGAACAAATTTCATCCTGAATGGATTTCTAGCGCTAGCCATCGTGTTAGTGTTCGCACAATGTAGCGACAAAAACAACAACGCTGCAACTTCTTCCGCTGCTCCGGCTGCCGGCGTTGCAGGTTCCTCAAACATGAAAATAGCTTATGTGGAAATCGATTCACTGTTGACTAAGTACAATTTCTGGAATGACTTAAATGAAGTGATGATACAGAAAGAAGAAAATATCCGCACTACTTTAAATGAAAAAGCAAAGAAACTGGATGCTGATGCTAAAGAATTCCAACGCAAACTGGAAAATAATGGCTTTGCTACACGTGAACGTGCTGAACAAGAACAGATGAGACTGATGAAACAACAACAAGAACTGCAGGCACTCCAACAGAAACTAAGCGACGAGCTAGCTTCTGAAAACCAAAAGAACAGCTTGCAGTTACGTGATTCTATCAATTCATTCTTGAAAATTTATAATCAGAACAAAGGATATGATCTGATTATCAGCAATACAGGATTTGACAACTTGCTATACGCTAATCCGGCATACAACATCACACAAGAAATCATTGACGGACTGAATGCACGTTATACTCCCTCTTCTGTAAAAAAATAATAGTTCATCAACCTTATATATGCAAAGCCGGAACAGTCTACTGTTCCGGCTTTACTTTTAAACAAAAAGCACCCTATAAACGTTTTTATTATAATAAAAATAACGAAAGGAGAACATTATGGAAAGATTTGAAGATTTAATCACCTCAAACATCCCTGTATTAGTTGATTTTTTTGCTGAATGGTGCGGACCTTGCAAAGCCATGAAACCTATTTTAGAAGAATTAAAAGGAATAAAAGGGGAAAAAGTAAGAATTGTCAAGGTAGATGTAGACAAACATAAAGAAATTGCTGCATACTATCAGATTCAGTCAGTTCCCACACTAATGATTTTTAAAGACGGTAAGCAATTGTGGCGACAAAGCGGTGTAATGCGTGCCAATGATTTAAGCACTATTCTAGCCCAATATGAGTAAAATATGAAGAAAACAATCACATGTATTCTATTAACTGCCGGATTAACGGGATATCTCAGTGCCCAAACTCCTGTCCAGGATAAGTCAGATAAAAATTCAGGAAAAGTCATACGTATGGACAAACAAATGTTCTTGGATAATATATTTGACTACACTTCCGGTTCCACTAACTGGAAATACAAAGGAGAGAAACCGGCAGTTATTGATTTTTACGCCACATGGTGTGGTCCCTGCCGTATGGTTGCCCCTCTGCTAAAAAGTCTGGCCAAAGAATACAAAGATCAAATTGCAGTTTACAAAGTAGATACAGACAAACAAAAAGAATTATCTGCCGTTATGGGAATACAGTCACTGCCCACCATCATCTTTATTCCCAAAACGGGACAGCCACAAATCATTATAGGAGCAGCCAATAAAGCTACTTTCAGGAAAGCCATTGAAGAAGTGTTACTGAAAGAATGAGAAACAAGCCCTACACATCTCTAATCTAAATATAACCAATAAAAGAGAGGGGGCAATAATAATTGCTCCCCCTCTCTCCATTTATACTATAGCAAATTGTATATTATTTCTTGAAATATCTGTTGTACAAACCTTCAAAACCTTTGCCGTGACGAGCTTCGTCCTTAGCCATTTCGTGAACTGTATCGTGAATAGCATCCAAGTTCAAAGCTTTTGCACGAGTAGCAATGCGTTTCTTGTCAGCACAAGCACCTGACTCAGCATTCATTCTCTTTTCCAAGTTAGTCTTTGTATCCCATACACAGTCACCCAGCAACTCAGCAAACTTAGCAGCATGTTCTGCTTCTTCCCAAGCATAACGTTTGAAAGCTTCAGCAACTTCAGGATAACCTTCGCGGTCTGCCTGACGGCTCATTGCCAAATACATACCAACTTCTGTACATTCACCCATGAAATGATTGTTCAAATCCTTAATCATTTCTTCATCACAACCTTTTGCTACGCCGATAACGTGTTGGTCTGCAAATTCCAATCCACCTTCTGTTTCTACCATTTCGTTAAACTTAGAAGCAGGCGCTTTACACAACGGACATTTTTCAGGAGCTGCATCACCTTCATGAATATAACCACAAACTGTACAAATAAACTTTTTCATAATTTCTTTTTTTATTAGTTAGTCAATATTTTATTTATTAGTTAGTCATTTACTCTCTATCCTTTTTAACTTCTTTCTTAATCTTCTTTAGAACAAGCAGGGCATATACCTTTATAATATTGGTGAATTTCATCCACTTTGAATCCATTCATATCAATTTGCTCTACTTTTTTCACTTCATTACTATAGGGTAAATCGAATATTTTACCACATTTCTTGCAAAGGAAATGAGCATGCAGGGAAGTATCGCCGTCAAAACACGCATTCTTTTCATCAATTGTAAGCATTAAAGCTGCTCCATGCTCGACAAAGAGTTTCAGTGTATTATACACTGTAGTCTTGGATAAGGTTGGAATATCCTTACATAGCGCCAAATAAATCTCATCGATAGAAGGATGAGTTTTATGAGCCAACAAATAATCCATAATAGCTATGCGCTGTACGGACGGCTTAATGTTATAACTGATAAGATAATCGTAACTCTTCATATATTCCCTTTTTGTAACTATTACAATTTTATTTCATATGCAAAGATAGATAGTTATTCGCAACAAACAAATAAATCACGCACTTTTTTTTATTTTTTTTATTTAGAGGTATAAATCGGGAAAGAATGATTAATTTTGCAGGTATATATAATAATAGGTATAATATGAAATACGGTTTTGTAAGAGTGGCGGCTGCCATTCCGATAGTGAAAGTGGCTGACTGCAAATTTAATGCACAACAGATTGAAACTCAAATTGCCATAGCAGATGGGAAAGGAGTACAAATTATCATTTTCCCCGAACTAAGTATTACAGGGTATACTTGCGCCGACTTGTTCGGTCAGTCTTTACTGTTGGAAGAAGCAGAAATGGCTTTAATGCAAATTATGAATAATACCCGACAAATGGATATCATCTCTATTATAGGGATGCCTGTGGTTATGAATTCCACGCTGCTGAACAGTGCTGTTATTTTCCAAAAAGGGAAAATACTGGGTATTGTTCCTAAAACATATTTACCTAATTATAAAGAGTTCTATGAACAACGCTGGTTTACCTCTGCTCTGAACCACCCGGATGCCAATGTACGCCTCTGCGGACAAAATGTACCGGTCAGCGCCAACCTGCTTTTCGACACTCCGGAAACTTGCTTTGGCATTGAAATCTGCGAAGACATGTGGGCCCCCATTCCGCCCAGTTCCGCATTAGCACTGAAAGGAGCGGAAATCATTTTCAACATGTCTGCCGACAATGAAGGAATAAGCAAGCATAATTATGTCCGTTCATTAGTCAGTCAACAATCAGCACGCTGTCTGGCAGGATATGTATTCAGTTCATCCGGTTTCGGCGAATCAACCACAGACGTTGTTTTTGCAGGCAACGGACTGATATATGAAAACGGCACGTTACTTGCCGAGTCTGAACGTTTCTCATTCAAGGAACAATTGGTCATCAGTGAAATAGACGTGGAGCGTCTTCGTGGTGAACGGTTGACCAATACCACTTTTGCCGCCAATATCGGCAACTGCCCGGGACGTCCCGCCATCCACATCAGTACAGAATTTGTCAACACACGCGATCTTAGTCTGACGCGCAGTATAGAAGCTCATCCTTTTGTTCCTCAAGGCAAAGAATTGGATGAACGCTGTGAAGAAATCTTCGCTATCCAAATAGCAGGACTAGCCAAACGCCTGGTACACACTCACTGCAAGACTGTAGTAGTCGGTATTTCCGGTGGTCTGGATTCCACCTTGGCACTTTTGGTCTGTGCCAAGACTTTCGATAAATTGGATCTGCCACGAAAAGGTATCATCGGCATCACCATGCCTGGTTTCGGTACTACCGACCGTACTTATAACAATGCTCTCCATCTGATGGCTTCACTAGGTGTTACCATTAAAGAAATCAGCATAAAGGAATCCTGCATCCAACACTTTAACGATATAAACCACGACATGACCGTACACGATGTAACCTACGAAAACAGCCAGGCACGCGAACGGACTCAAATTCTGATGGATGTCGCCAACCAATTGGGCGGTCTTGTCATTGGTACGGGAGACCTTTCAGAACTTGCCCTAGGCTGGGCCACCTACAATGGCGACCATATGTCTATGTACGGAGTCAATGGAAGCATTCCCAAAACACTGGTCAAATACCTGGTAAATTGGGTGGCTTTGAATGGCATGGATAATGAATCACGTATTACCCTGCTCGATATTGTAGACACTCCTATCAGTCCCGAACTGATTCCTGCTGATGAAAACGGCAATATAAAACAAAAGACAGAAGATTTGGTAGGACCATACGAACTGCATGATTTCTTCCTTTATCAATTCCTACGTTTCGGTTTTCGTCCCGCCAAGATATTCTTCCTGGCAAGTATCGCTTTTCGTGATACATACGATGAGGAAACAATCAAAAAATGGCTTACTATATTCTGCCGCCGTTTCTTTCAACAACAATTCAAACGCTCTTGCCTGCCCGATGGTCCCAAAGTGGGATCTGTATCACTCAGTCCCCGAGGTGACTGGCGTATGCCGAGCGATGCCAGTGCAGCTTCATGGCTGAAAGAATGCGAAGAGCTATAAACCACATAAAAAAGTAAGTCGGCTTCAAAGACACCATAAGGAGC
>OGXQ01000749.1_pt1 | contig 25820 bp, 19 predicted proteins | sample 1576291 | NCBI WGS metagenome assembly OGXQ01 (sample SAMEA3541575, study PRJEB24748) | human gut metagenome | biome: human gut; feature: human-associated habitat; material: faeces | place: China | collected 2012 | reverse complement strand
CGTCTTTTTAAAGATTGGGATTAAATCTTAAGAGGATACCTTTTTCAGTGCCCTCGTTTTTCTTTTTCCTTTTTTATCCCTTTTTGAACCTTTATTTGAAATTTAGAAGTTTTAAATCTTAAAAAATGCTTGAAATTTGGCTACTATCGCCATTTTCTTTCCCTTTCTTTATGTATTTTGGAATATTCTTTCGATATTTGCATTAGGACTATGAAAGTTTCAGATGTCGCCATTGAAGATGTATTCTTCTAAGACCACAAATGAAACGCCTACGCCGAGCCAAGAGCAAATTGCATGAAGCGGGTCATGGGTGGGATAATAATAGTCCGTTACATATTTAAGGCGTTTACTAACGCTCTGTTTAAGACGTACCGAATCTTGCAAATTCAAAATCCAGTCTTGAACTTAGCAACGGTAGATGTCCCGGGTGTGATTATATCAACCCCGTGGAGACCTTATAAGCACGAATTGTACCTTTTCGGGCATAATTTTTGTTTATATAGGTCTTTTAACGGTAAGACTATATTCATATCGGCGTGGGCTCTGACGTTGTCTGTTCATCTGGATTAGGCAATGCAAGAGCCTTGGTACGTGGAACGGACAACAAGACAATTCCACGCTTTTTTATGTGCTATTAACTGAGTTTTGTCTAGAATAAAGTTAGTACCGATATGAATATTGATGACCTTGCAATTAAAAGTGCAAACACCCAAAGAGGCGGTTTGGTTCCTTCCAGCACCGGGCTTACCCCCGATGCTCTCCCCGAAGTTCAAAAAAACAGTTTTGGTAGAGAACTCAAACACAGGGGGACCACCAAAAACGCTCTTTCGGGAACTGGTAACGACCACTCTTCTGCATCTAAAACAGAGGATTCTCATTGGTACGCTCTACGTACTACTTACGGAAGAGAAAAGAAAGCATACGACTATATTAAAGTAAAGGTGGAACTGCTTTCTATCGTCAGACTTGTAGATGGCAAACGTAAAACAGTAGAAGAGTCACGTCTTCCCAATATTTTCTTTGCTTATGGCACAGAAGAAGAAATCAAGTCTTTTGTTTACGACAACGTAAACCTTCCTTATCTCCGTTTTTACTATCGGTACTTCCATATCAGCAAAAAAGTCGAGAAAGAGCCACTGATTGTCTCCAACAATCAGATAGAGAGTCTTCGCATTATCTGTAAAGCAGATGCGGATGACATCATTGTATCTATTGATGAGGTGCAAAAATTCCAAAAGGGTCAAGCAGTTCGTATATTGAAGGGAAATTCAAGGGGGGGGTAACAGGCATCGTGGCTCGTTATCAAGGGCAACAGCGAGTTGGAATTGTTATTGATGGTTTGCTAACTATGGCTACAGCATGCATTCCAAATGCGTTTATTGAAATTGTAAAAAAGTAAAAGATTTAAATCACTAATATGAAAAAGAAAAAAATAGTTGTGATGCGCAGTTGTATTGCTAGCCTAAGTTGCTTATACTTAATGATATGCTCTAGTTGTGGAAATCCGCGCAATGGTGAGTCAAAAAATGAAGATAACACTAAAGAGATAGAAATAGTAAAAAAAGAGCCTATAACATATAATTTCTATGTTGAGAACTCAGGTAGTGTAAAGGGTTATTTTAAAGGAAATACAAATGATGCTGGTAATATCCTTAAAGAGTTTTACGATAGAATAGAAGAAAATAAAGGAGATGGCGATACTATCTCGCTAAACTACATTAATAATGGAATTAGTTCACAAAAAATCACCATAAATAAATGGCTCAACCAAATTTATGAGAACTGTAATTCAAGTTATTCTGATATTGATAAAGTTCTTGAGCAAATCTTATTGACCACTAATGATAATACCATAAATATTCTACTTTCCGACTATTGTTTTGAAAGTAGGTTTGGAAATTTGGATAAAGCAAAATCAGAAATAACCAAGATCTTCACCAAAGGAATAAACAAATATAACGATTTATCTATTGCTATATATAAGTATGAAGCATCATTTGAGGGATATTATTTTCCCGGCAAAATAAAATTCAATGGTAAACGTCCACTTTATTTATGGATTTTTGGTCCCAGTAGAAAAGTTAAAGATGTGACGAACTTGCCAATAACATTAGAGAATGAAGCGAAAATGTTTTTGCAACCAATGGAAGTGTGTACAACAATGGTTATTACTAACAATGCCCGAATGACAGACAAGGGAAAAGATATAATCGTTAAACACTGGAAAGAAGATCGATATGAAAATAATCTATACAAGGTGGATATAAAGGTAGATTTATCAAAGGTTATAATTTCTGATTCGGAAATAAAAGATATAACAAAATATACAATAGCCCCCAATGAATACTATATTGAAAATATAAAATCGGAAAGTAAGGGACAATATATTTATACGATTGCAACAAACCAACGACCTTTTGCTTGTGATTTAGTTATTGGTTATACAACAAAGTTACCAGATTGGGTTATTACATCAAATTTTGAGAACAACTCACTACCTAAAGATAGTACAACTTATGGCATAAAATCATTAATTGAAGGAGTAAACAATGCCTATCGAAATAAATACAATAACATTTTTATAATTAATTTGAATTTAAAATAGTATGGAAGATTTATTTAACTCGATTTACTACTACACAAATGGTTTCTATAGTGTAGAGCTTGATTCGTATCTCTATGAAACCATACCAGGTTATTTGCACATAGGTGCTTTTATGCTTATTTGCTCTTTTGTAGTGTGTGCTATATTCTACTATGTTTTAGCTCCAGTTCGCAAGCAAACTATGTGGTGGTTTGTATATTCTGGTATAAATGCTATTATCAATTTTGTATTTGCATTATGGTACACGATGACACCATTAATCAACAATGAAGTTGCACCATCGGAAGAATGGTTATATTTAGATTGTACCATGCTTAGTTTCACTAATGTGATTTGGTCATTTATCTTCTTTGTTGTTGCATCACTGATCATAAAATGGGGTAGCATAGCAAAATATGTACCCTTTCAAAAATTTTAACATTTTAATGTATGAGTAAGCTCTATGTATTTGCAATTGGTGGGTCGGGGTCGCGTGTTTTAAGATCACTTACAATGCTTCTTTCTTCAGGCGTACATACCAATTACGAAATTGTCCCAATGATTGTCGACCCAGATCAATCAAATGGTGATTTGGTTCGCACTGTTGATGTTATGCGTTCTTATGAGAATATTCATAATGCTCTTAGCTTTAACAATAATGAGAAAAATGAATTCTTCAAAAATCCAATAAGTGCTCTCAATGATGATGGCAATTATTTACTTCCACTAGTTGGAACTTCAGGAATATCATTTGAGAATTATCTGAGTCTTGGCACTATGTCTTTAGAAAATCAGGCTATTATGAGAATGTTGTTTTCTAATGCAAACTTGGCTTCAGATATGAATGTCGGTTTTAAGGGCAATCCTAATATTGGTAGTATTGTACTTAACCAGTTTACCGACTCAAAAGACTACAATACTTTCGCTACTAATTTTGTTAATGGCGACAAGGTGTTTATTATCAGTTCGATATTTGGAGGGACAGGTGCAAGTGGCTTCCCTCTTTTGCTGAAGAATATGAGAACAAATTCCAATACCGCATTAGCAAACGCACCAATTGGAGCTGTTTCTCTTCTTCCATATTTTAATCTTAAAACAGACAAAAAGAGTTCAATACAAGCAGACTCTTTCATTACAAAAGCTAAAGCGGCTTTAAACTATTATGAGAAAAATGTTACCGGCAACAACACTTTAGATGATATGTATTATTTAGGTGATGATTTCTCAGCTGCAGGTTACGATAATTGTGACGGAGGTGGTAACCAACAAAATAATGCTCATTTGGTAGAAATGCTTGCGGCTCTTTCTATTATTGATTTCGCTGGAAAACAATCTCAACAGAATGCAGTGAAAAATACTAATTTTCATGAGTTTGGTCTTGAAAGTGATTCACAAAGTGTTATGTTTGCTGACTTTGGCATTGAAACAAATAACATAATATGTAAGCCATTATCTATGATGGCGATTTTGAATTCATATCTGAACAATCGTGATGCCTCACATCGTTCTTCACAGAAATGGGCAAAAGATAAGAGCTCTATCTTGGGGGATTCTTTTTGGAGATCTTCCAATTTCAGTGCATACAACAAATATAAGCAATGCTTTGAAGAATGGCTCAGTGAGATGAAGGAAAATCATATTTCTTTTGAACCATTTAGATTGGATAAATCTTCAGTTGATGCTTTAGATATTATTGTAGGTATTACTCCTCACTATGGCTTTTTATCAAAGAAAGGCTGTGACTATATCGACAAGAAGCTAAGTGATAACATTGGTAAAATTTCCGCTAATCTCAATCCACTACAATCTTTTCTTGAGCTATTCTATATTACGCTCAAGGAAATATGTGAAAACAAACTTAAATTGTAATTATGGGACACATTTTCAGATTAAAAAGAGCTGGTGCTGTTGCTACAAAGACTACTATTGTTGGTTGGAGTAATTCAACTGCAACAACATATAATCATGGGTATGTTGATGGAATCTCTGATGCAACAACTACGCAAAACGAAATAACATCAATCCCTTCGCCTTTTGCGAGAATAGAATTGGTGAAAGAAGCCTTTGGTAAAATTATTCCAGGCACATTAAATCAAATGTCTGTTGACGATGTAAAATCACTCCTATCAGGCAATACAATTTATCATAAAATGGTATCTGACACCTTAGATGTAGCACAAATATTTTTTTCATATCCAACCATGCAAGATAAGGTTGACATTGTTGTTTGGAATATGAATCAAGAATTGCAGAAGTTATTGTTGTCACCTAATCCAAATCACCAAGTTGCTGGTAGATCATTAGACATGTTCCTCAAGCAAGATGCCTTAGGAAATGACCCATACAATTTTGGGAAAATGAAGAATATGTATATTCTTAAATATAAGGGATTAGGACAGAAACAGATGCACATCATTGGGGCTACTTCACCTGCAACCTTATTTTTCTCTACAGCTAATAACGAGTCTGCTATATCAAAGGAGCTATGTTTCGGTACTGATTATGCATTTGATTCAAACTATTCATCTCTTGACCAAAGAGATCCGGAATTCTTGAAATATATGTTTGCATTTAGATACTCAAATGCGAACTTTAATAATGATTATCCTGAGGTTGCCAAATATATGGATGCTGTTTACTTCGTTCTTGATAATAGCCTCAAAAACGAAATTAATAGCATTCAAAATCAGTGTATTTCAATAATTCCAGGTACAAAAAACTTCGTAGATAAGACTTATGAAGCTCTTAGTGTAAATATTAATACTACAACATCTTTTGATGTCGAAATCAATGGAGTTTCATTCCATTGCAAAAGAGATGTTGTCACAGGACACTCTGATTTTGAATTACAAGCTCTGAAATCAACAGAAACATTACCGTTAGTTCTTCCTGTTGTCAGAGGAAACGCTTATGAAAACATGGAGTACTATGGTTCTAAGTTTGGTAGAAGTTTTGATGTACCATATTATGATGCTTTGCCTCTTGCGCAACGGCGTCTGCCTGGCATTAATATCCAGCATCCCTATTTAACTATCAGCGACTTTTTTGAAGATAAAATTGTAAAACTTCCTTCTGCTATTAATAAAGCAGACTATTTTGATGGCAACTATCAGAGTTCAAATGGCAATGTTGAAGGTTATTTATTGCCAATAAAGGATACTTTCTTTGATTACTTTACATCTGATTATTTAATTGGCTTGGCCCCATCAGGCAAAAAGGCTTTTGAAATTAAGCAAGTAGCTTCCGGTGTTGAAGTATCACTCCGTGTACCTATTAAGGCTGGAGAAGTAGAATATAAGCGAATATATACTCTTGATGTTAAAGCTGATGAACAGAACAATAAGGGTGCAATTGTTGTTCCTGATGAGGATTTAGCAGTAGGTGTATTCCCGCCTGTAAAATTTGCTCTGGAGGCTGATGCGCATTATAGAATCGTTATTCTTTCCGATCATTCTGTTAATAAAGACTGCACATGTGCTTGTTATACTAATGTTGCTGGTAAGTTTGTACCAGATTATGTTACTAGGAATGTGGATATCCAGGAAGAGTTAAGCTCTAAAGTATACTTGTTAGATGGTAAATCTTTTGACTTTGCAAGAGTTTCTTTAGTTTCAGAATCTGGAAAAGAAAGAGTGGGCAGTGGATTATTAATACCCAAGTTTAAACAACGTGCCGGTGCTGCCTCGTTGACATTTGCCATTGACTTAGGGACATCAAACACTCATATAGAGTACTCTTCAGGTGATGACCAACTACCTAAGCCATTTGAATTTAATAGCGACCAGCCACAGTTCAGTCTGCTTTTCTCAACAGATAGTGCGGTGGTTATGGATCATATCAGAGGTGAGTTTATTCCTGAATCTATAGGCGTGAACGCTAATTGTCATTTTCCCATGCGCACTGTCCTTTGCATTGATAAAGTAAATTCCGGACGTAATGGCACTGGAATTGGAGCATATGAGCCATTTGGCAATGCATCTCCTGCATTTATGTATAATCAAAAAATAGTAGGCACAAAGTACAATGAGTACGTTCCTAACTTAAAGTGGAGTCAAGCTAGTCCTACTAATGAGCAAAGAATAAAATGTTATATTGAATCTTTGTTTATGATGATACGTACAAAAGTAGTTCAAGAAGGAGCTAGTATACAGCAAACACAAATCAAATGGTTTTATCCAATAAGTATGTCTGCTTTTAAGAAAGGATTATTTGAGCGTTTGTGGACTGCTGCATATAAGAAGTACTTTAATCCAACAGGAGTTCCTACTTCTATAACAGAATCTGTTGCTCCATATTCATTTTTCCAAAAAACTAGATCTGACGTAACTAATATCGTTACAATTGATATAGGCGGCGGTACAACTGACATTGTTGTTGCGGATACAAATGGTGTAAAGTGTATATCATCCATGAGATTTGCTGCTGATGCAATCTTTGGTAATAGCTTAGTTAGCGTTCAAAATGGAGAACTAAACGGTATTATCAGACAATGTAAAGATGATTTTATTTCAAAACTTGAAGGTGAAGAGGAATTACAGAAAATGCTCATCCAAAAGACTGCTAATAACTATGGTAATTCTTCAGAGGTTGCATCTTTCTTGTTTTCTCTTGCTGATAACGAAAAGATCAAAGCAAAGTCTATGAGTGATGCAGTTGATTTTAATGCGTATTTAATGCGTAATGGAAGCCAAAAGATAGTATTCTTCATCTTCTATACTTCTATTATTTATCACTTGGCTCATCTCATGAAAGCAAAGAGATTAGAAGTTCCCGCGAATATAGCGTTTAGCGGTAATGGCTCGAAAGTAGTATCTGTACTAAGTCCTAATAAATCTTCTCTTGAGAAACTAACAAGGCACATTTTTAAGTTGGTGTATGATTCTGATATTGATAAGGATATTAAGCTGATACTAAATTCTGAGAACCCGAAGGAAGCTACTTGTAAGGGTGGTTTGTTCTTGAGCCACGAACCAACTAATATAGAATCCGCGAAGAGTATTCTTTTAGGAGTTTCAAGGAACTTACTGTGTGAATCAGAAACATATGCTGATGCACAGACAATGTATGATGATGTTGTTAAAGACGTAAGAGCCTATTTTAACTTTATTGCTTTGAAACTAGCACGTATTCAGGGCTTTTCGTTAAGTAACGAGTTTGGTATTGATAAGCAACATCTTGATTTAGCTGCAAAGTGTTTCAACGAGAACCTGTCTACATATGTAGAGAAAGGTGTTCGTTTGAAATTGGATACTAGTGATGTCAGTCTTGATGATAAGTTAGAAGAGACTCTATTCTTCTATCCGATAATTGGTGTAATTAATGATTTAAGTAATAGAATTTGTGAAAATGAATAATTCAAAGAGGAGAAGCGGCTTGTTTTTGTTTCATCTGCTTGCATACAGCTTTAACAATACTCTTTTTGCCCAAGATAGTATCAAAGTTAAGCAAGATTCTATCTTTGAGGAATCGACTTCAAAGGTGAACTGTCTAGAAACATCAATAAGAGATCTAAGTAATAGCTTGAATGAATCCATACATCATAATCTAATTAGTGGCTTTCCAGACATATATTTGATTTTGATACTTTGTGGCATCGCCATTTTATTTAGTCTATATGCAATCTATAAAGCACACACTAATTATGCATATAGTCATTCTGATATGGATTGCGACAATAGTTTTTTATTCAACAAACAGAAAAAAGATTACACGAAAATAAAAGATGAAATTGTACAGTTAAAGAATCGTATACACGCCCTTGAAAGTCAATTGAGTAATTCACGAAAAGTACAATCAAACTCTACAACAGGAGGTGTTAAAAAGAATGCTTTTCGTGAACAGGGTACTAATTCTATGCTACCCAACACAGTGAAGCCAAAAGATAATAATGACAAAGTTGCCAATAGGCAAGCAGAAACTCGTGAATATATTTGGCTTAAAGCTGTTGATGGAGGAAAGTTGTCAATAGCTCAATCTGCTGATGTTGCCATGTATAGAGCGTGGAAAAGTAATGACATTTATGCTTTTGAATTTTGTTGTGCAAAGACAGGTAAAGCTATTAATAACCGAACTAGCGTTATTGATCCTTTCTGTGAAGTTCAAACAAACGGAATTGATCCAGATCAAGCAAAGAGTGTAAATGTGAAGAAGCCAGGGAGCTTGTCTAGTGACTTTCAAGTTCTCACAAAAGTTATAATCCAATATTGTTAAGTTATGTTTGAAGTCAATATAAAAGTAGATCCGCAGAATTCTTCTGACATGCAGCATGCATTAGAATTCATTCTCAATCATCCTTGTATGAGTAGGTTCAAAGAGACATATTATAATAAATCGTCCTATCTTACAGGAAATTTGGCTGGTAATAGTAGAAACAACCAAGAACTCATCGATCAAATTAAGAAGCTTGAAAAAGAAATTCAAATGCATCAAAAAGAGAACGAAAAGAACCAAAAACTGCTTTCAGATAAGGATGCCGAGATTGAAAAACTTCAGCAATCATTAGAAGAGCAAACTAAAAAATTCGATGAAGAAAACAAAAAAAACAACGAACTTGAAAGTGGTAGGGTAAAAGCTCTTGATGAGAAAGTAAAAATTGAAGAAGAGTCCAAAAAACAGTTAGAAACATTAAAAAAAGAATATAACAAAAATCTAACCGACAAGGACAAAGAAATTTCTCGTCTTAAGAAGATGCTGGAAAGCTATTCTGTTAGTTTCGGCTCTGATGATCCTTCCGAGAAAATCTATTTTGAAGTATCAGAAAATGGTACACTAGAAGAGAGCATGATTTCGTCTGATTCTCTATATTGGGCAAGCAAAAGTGGCAGTATTTACAAATTTACAATTAATACTGACGATGGTCCTATAATTAAAGCCATATCAGATGTTAATCGATATCTCATTCCGTATTGTGACATCCAAAATCAAATAGAAGGTGCCAATACAATCCTGATTCTTTCTATTGGAGAAGCAAAACTGATAGGGGGATCATTTCAAGTAGAAAAGAAAGCGGTTATTTCATTAACTAAGCAATAAACTATGTCTGTTCAATATTATATAGTAGCGATTGTCGTAGCATTTATCGTTGTCCTTCAAGTAATTGCATTCTTTAAGAACCTGTCAATTATTGGTAAACTTAGAGCATTGTTCCCTAATACAAATACATTGTCATTACATAAAGAAAGTAACACAATAGAATGCTCTCTTAATCATACAGAATTTGAAGGAACTTTGCATGATATTAATGGGTATCTAAATGAAAATAAGAATACGTCTGCAGATTATCAGATAATCAAGGAGATAGTTGAAAGAGATTCCCAAAAAATAGAGGAAGATGTTGATACAATGTTGTCGACCCCCCTTTATCTTGGTCTTATGGCTACAATTTTAGGTGCCGCAATTGGAGTTGTATCTTTTGCTTGGACAGATCTTGGAACTTTATTGACAGGTACTAATATTCAGGTCGAAGGAATTAAGACTCTTCTGACTGATATTGGTATTGCTATGATTGCAAGCTTTCTTGGTGTCATGTTTACAGCTATTTCTACCTCAAAGTACAAGGAGGCACGAGGTGAGATGCTTAAGATGAAGAACAAATTTCTGTCTTGGATTCAGACAAAAGTTATGCCTAATATGTCAGATGACCTTACCGGTGCACTTACAAAAATGGCAAATGACTTAAATAAATTCAATAGTACTTTTGCTGAAAATACCAAAGAATTAAAGGAAACCTTATCTCAAGTAACAGACAATTATGACAATCAAGTGAAATTACTTGATGCTATTGATAAAATTAAGATTGCTAAGATTGCTAAAGCGAATGTAGAAGTATACGATAAGTTGCAAGGATGTACAGAAGAGTTGGAACGCCTTTTTGAACATCTTGGAAATTCAGAAGAATATATAGCTCAGGTCGTTAAATTGAATTCACGCTTGGGTGATATTGAGGATAGGACTCGTCTTTCTGAAGAATTAGGTAATTATTTCAAGAGCGAGATTGAATATGTTCAAGACAGACAAGGAATGATGAGACAACAAATGTCTGGTTTGGACTCTGTTGTCCAAGAAGCTTTAGAGAATTTAGGAACAAGTCTAGCAGGAAGTATCTCTAATTTGACTGATGTCTTCCAAAAGCAGAATCAACAAGTTCAAGCATTGATTGAAGAACAACAAGAGAGCCTTTCAAAAGCACTTGAAGATCAACGTGTAGCTATTAATAATAAGATAGCAGAAATTAATGACCCATTTGGTGGACTAAAGGATACATTCAAAGAGGTAGGAGAACAATCTCGTCAAGGCATTGAGAGCATATCAAGTACTTTTGAAACTCAGAACACAGCAATCAAAGAAATGTTAGCTGCGCAAAAGGAATTGCTCGAAAATGAGATCTCAACTCAGCGCGAATCATTAAAGTTACAATTCGCAAATGTGCCAAGTCAAATGAACGAGCTGGCTAAAGTAATGGAGAAACTGAATCAAACAATACTCACTCAGCAACAAAAGATTGAGGAGCAAGGTGTTGCGATTCAATCTCTAGCAAGTTCCATTGGTACACCATTGGATTCTAAAGGAAATGCTAAGCGTAATTGGATGAATGTAGCCATTGCTGTTGGCGTTTGTGGTTCGTTTATTATGCTTCTTGCTATGCTTTTCGTTCAAATGTTTGATATTAAAATCTAACATATATGGCAAAAGGAAATAAGAAATCTTTGTTTTGGACAAGCTATTCAGATTTGATGACTAGCTTGTTCTTTACATTACTTGTGCTCTTTGTTGTAGCGATTATTGCAATGGGACGAGCACTCAAAAAAGCAAATGATTTACAAATTGCGACTCAAGCAGAAATCGATAAGATTCATAATATCGAAAATAGCATACAAAACATTGATAGTAAATGGTTTGAGTACAATGAATTGCATAAGAAACATGTGCTAAAGATTGATGTCTCGTTTCCAATAGGCCAATCTGAAATTACTCATATTCCACTAGAAAAAAGAGAAGAACTATATAGCGCAGGTCTGGCTATAGATCAATTCCTAAAGCATGCAGAAGAAGAGTATGGTGAGTCTGTAAAGTATTTGTTAATTATTGAAGGTCAAGCCTCCAATGATGGATATACTGGAAATTTTGATTTAAGCTACCAAAGAGCTTTGTCTTTGTATCGCTATTTTCAAATTAACCGCCATTTGGATTTAAAGCGACAAAATTGTGAAGTTTTAGTCTGTGGTAGTGGTACAGAAGGTGCTCTTAGGGCATATCCTGATAATGCTTCTAATACTAAAAATCAAAGATTTCTAATACATATTTTACCCAAACCAGGTATTATTAACTAGTATGAAAAAAATATCCATATTACTATTTTTTTGCTGTTGCACCACCCTCATTGGCTGTCGTAAATCTGCAAGAAATCAAAGAGAACGGTATCGTTCTACCGAAATAGTAACAGAAAGTAATAGAGAAAATTCTCCTATAAAAGAAGTTAGAGAAAGGCGAGCGTCATCAAGTCAAAAAAAAAGGAATAGCAAACGTTCTAATCAAAAGTTGGAAGGTTCTCAAGTTTTCGATAGATACGGTAATGCTGTATTTATGATTTTTACGAGTGATGGTAGTAATGGGTATCAAGGTTCAGGTTTCTTTGTTAGTAACGATGGACTTGCCGTTAGTAACTATCACGTATTTAAAGGGACTACCATTGGTAGGGAGCAAATAAAGTTGGCTGGCAGTAATAAATCGTATTCTGTAGCAAAAGTCCTTCATAAAAGTGAAAAAGAGGATTTTATCGTATTTATGGTAAACTGTCAAAATACTAATTACATTCCGATAGCAAAGTCTAAACCTAGAATTGGAGATAAGGTATATGCTATCGGTAGTCCACGAGGATTGGAAAACACTTTCTCTTCAGGAGAAGTTTCACAATGGCGTGCGGATAATTTAATGCAAATAAGCGCACTTATTGATCACGGGAGTAGTGGCGGTGCACTAATCAATGAGTATGGAGAAGTTGTTGGCATCACTTCCGGTTCTTTTGCTGATGGCTCTCAAGCTAATTTAAATTATGCTTGGAGCATAGATGTTGTTAAACCATATATAAAATAAATCCACATGAAGCCGATATTGAAACTTATAATCGCCATTATGCTGATTCTTTGCTTAGCAGATATGCCATATGGCTTCTATGAACTAGTGAGATTTGCAGCGGCAGGTGCATTTGTTTATCTATCATATGACTATTTTAAAAACAAAAAAGATGGACTTGGGTTCTTATTTGCTGGATTAGCTCTTTTGTTTCAGCCATTTTTCAAAGTTGTACTCGGAAGGGTCCTTTGGAATATCATTGACATAGTAGTAGCTGTAGCTTTAATATTCCTTATCGTGAGAGCCTTTAAGAAAGAACAATAAAGCGGATGGAAGTTGAAACCATTAAATATATTAAGTAGGCATTCAGTTTCAATTACCTTTCAGAATCAATATATTTGCAAAAACAAACCCGATAGCTTGACGAATCAAGGGCTACCGGGAGTAAACATTGTAAAGATATGTTTTTTCAAGAAAATGCACAAATCTTTTCGAGAAAAAAATCAATAGGTATAGACATGCAAAGCGGGTTTGTCCGACATTGGTACTTCTTGCTACTCCCTAAAACAGTTACGGTTACTCTTACTATGCCATCACTCAGATAGTGTTCACTCAGCTAATACGAGGGGCTGCGATTCTTCCTCTGCCAAAGGTTGTGGGAAAACGTAGTCGGTCGTTCGCTGATTAATAGAGGGTAATGCCCGGGATGTGTTGTTCGGGGCTGTAGAGCCATTCTCAACAGTTCTATCATTAGACAGGTCTGTTGACGAGGTCGTAGAACACCCAGAAGAACTTCCTTCAATGTCGGGCATAGAATGGTCGGTTCTATTAGTGGGCGATTCATTGGTGTCTGTCGGTTGCGATGCTGCATCATTACCAACTACGTTTTCTTCCCCTGATGGTATCAGTAATTCGCCATTATCAGAATAGACTGGTGGCTGTAAATCTAAAATAGGGAAAGAAATAGGTGAACCGCAAGGCTCGGTAGGTACAGTTTCGGACGATTGGCTACGGAAATTTCTCTTGGAATCGGTAGCCAAATGTTCCTCTCCGCTTGTGACTATCTTCTTGAAGTTTTGACTGGCATTTCTCTCATGGATTTGTTCAGAAGACGGTCTGTCTTTAATCTGAACATAGAAAGGATTGGTGGTGCGTTGTCCGTCCACCATCCAAGCCGAGATACATTTCAACGTATGTACGCTGGTTCGGTTACTCTGTTCGGTTGCGACAATTCCAAGCTGATTCATCTGGTCGAGCAATCGTGAGATAGTCTTCTTGTCATAGCGCAATCGGTTGGACAATTCCACTTCCGATATAGCCGCCTGCCCCACATGGATCGTGGTATGAAATCCTTTGATGTTATACTCCGTCTCTTTCAACGAGACAGACCTAATCAGTTGGTGAAGTATCTTCATTCGGTCAATGCCATACTTGCTTTCTGCCAGAAATTTGAGTCGTTCTGCGGAAAGCACTATACAATAGTTTACTTGTTGTTTCATCGTCTAAGTGTTTTTGATGATTAAAAACTGGTGCAGCCAAAAAGAGAAACATTAGAAGTACCTTCTGTTCGTTCTCTCTGGCAAGTAATACTCTCGGTCGTAAGAAATATGGTCTAGCACATCCTGCAACCTTTCCTGTTCGCTTCTGTCAAGTACACAGATAGCCGCAATTGTGATTTTGTGTGATGCCAAACGTCTGTGCTCACATTCGATTTCTGTCATCGGCTCATGCTTCGGTTTGCAAATGCTGTCAAGGTAGCTGTTCACTGCTTCTGTCTGTTCCTTGCTTGGAAAGGCGGCAGGGAAACGGTCTTGAACATACACAGCCATCTTGCTGACCGCATTTGCCAACAGCGGGTCACGGTGGGCTATAATCTTGGTGAGGTCTTCTACTCTTCATGCTTCTAATATTTAACATTGACTCATCTCTGCCTATCGGGTGGCAGCTTCCGCTCTCACCCCCTCCTCCGACATGGACTTTGCACCTCTCACCCAATCAAGCAGAGCTTTCTTCTCGAAGAAGATGAGCTTGCCTGCCGGTTTGAAGAACGGCAACTGATTCGTGTGAGTCATCTTATACAAGATGCTCTTGGCAATGCCGAGAAAAGCCGAGGCTTCCTCCAGATTCAACACTTCCTTAGCTGAAAAGCAAAGGTCTTCCAAACGAGCCACTCTTTCTTGGAGTGATGCAATCTTACGCTCGTGTTCAAGGTTCATTTTTGATTCGTTCATATTTCTACTATTTTCTTGTTTTCATTATCAATTGTGACCGCAAAGATATATGGAGATTTTTCATTTCCAATGGGTCGTTTCGCTTTATTAAAACATTGAATATCAATTATGTCTGGTTATCTAATCAGATGCTGGTTTGGCTGATTATCCGGCATTTGTTCAGATAGTGGAATTTTGTATTGACCTGTTCAATACCCAACTTAGACATCTAAAGATGTAGACAAATATGCGGTCATTTGACCACACAAGTATCTGGTCTGAGTAGCCTATAACTGACCAGACAATGTAAAACAATCTTTAATAAACGGCATTCAGCCAAACCAGAGAAAAGGCAGCATAAAGTGTGAGAAGAGTGAAACCTACCTGCATTATCCGCAGAGGAAAAAGCCTCAAAGAAAATCGTTTGTAGATGAGAGAAATACGACAAAATATTAGTTTTTGACGGGACAAATTCGTACTTTTGCAAAGACGGTGCGAATGCACCGCAAAGGCATTTTCAGTCAAGAGCGTTCTTGTATTTATTTTCCTGTGGTTTTGTTCCGTTTTTGTCCTGCGTGAAATTTTTGACGAGGAACAGAATTTTAGAAATCACTGATATTTAATAAATTTTAATCTATTTTAAAGGTAAAATTGGCGTAACCACCAATAACCACCAGAAGATAATGACAGAGATTAGTATGCGGTCTTTCATTGACGGGCGATCGGTCGAACAATCTCACCGCTTCGTTCTCCGTGCTATCTTTTGGCAGATCTTCTTACTTTCCCGTTCAAGTACCTTTCCGGAGTTCTTACTGACATTGACCGTACTTGCCTCGCATAGAAGAGAGCTTCGTCCATTTCAGACAAGGCTTCCGAAAGTATGTTTTTGAATTTTCCAAGTTGACATTGAAGATACGGACGGCTTTATAATTGTTTCCGATATGTCAACCATACAGTCTTTTTCTTATATTTTTTTGGCAACCGGAAGAGCCTCATTTGGTTCTAAAAAAATCATATTTCTTACTCATAGGCTGTTATCTTTTCCGTTCCATCTTCATTTTTGTCAATCATCCTTGCCGCTTCACATGCTTCACACGTGCAATGGCGTGATCCATTTCCGTTTATCCTTATCCTTGCGTTTTCCTCAAGGCAGGACGTCGAAACCGCTATTCCGCAGCGATCTCCGGAGTATTAGGCGGGTACGATTTGGCGGCGAATACGCCGTTAAACCGTTTTATTTTCGTTAAACGAAAAGACAACTTGCTGTCCGCAGGAGCGGACCATGTTTCTCCAATAATTATTGTGTATCAGACCATTGTGTGGCTATTTTCCTGTGGTTTGTGGGGCTTTTCCATCAGATATTTGCCGGCTGTTCTCCCCATTAAAGGATAGATATATCTCCATGACCATGTGACTTACGCCCATAATTCGGGGATAAGGAGGCGAATATACGGAAAATCTGCCCTTTACATGCCCTATTGTCCATTAATGGATTGCTACTTCTACACTTCTGCAAATGGAGAATAACAGGTAACCGTATACGCCTTATTGTTTTTTCATCGTCTCCATTAATGGATTGATACTTCTACACATCTGTAAATGGAGAATAACAGGTAGCCGTATACGCCTTATTGTTTTTCTTCATCGTCTCCATTAATGGATTGCTACTTCTACACATCCGCAAATGGAGAATGACAGGTAGTCGTGTGTGACTTATGTTTTTTCTTTATAATCTCCATTAATGGATTGATATTTATACACTTCTGCAAATGGAGATTTTGAGATATCTATATCCGGAAGGATGCGTGCTCCCTTCGCTCCCGGCTATCCCTATTTTGATATCCGGCTATATCGCAATTCTGTGATAGCATTATCCGGATAGCGTATCATACGGCTATATACAAATATGGCTACACTATAATTCATGGTTGTGATGGAGATGGCTCTTCCCATCCGGTAACATGACCATAATACTACGAGAAAAAAGGCAACAACCGCAGAGAAAAAACGAATGACAGGAACAATTACTGAATGACAGATTCCGACAAATAACCGGATGCAATACGGTTATTTGATAATCAAGCAAATAGAAAGTCCGGTACATGAGAATTCAGGCGATCATCCCGGATGGAATCTGTTAAAGAGGCTTTTGGAACAAATGAAATACCGATAATAAAAATACAGAATCGGATATACGGATGCTGTCATATACCCACAACCAGCCATACCACTATTCCGATAATCATATATGGTTATCCGTGCATCCCGTTATATCCTTTCCGATAGAAGAGCGTATTGTTATCGTCGTATCTACATGTCCGGTCATATGGCTATATGCATATCTGATGGTACCATCACTTTTCCCATCCGAGTTTGTTATAGGCCAGATTCGGGAATTTTAATTAATTCTGAAATAAATTTCTTATCGACTTATTGTAAAAGCTTCGGAAGAAGTGCCCGATTTTAAGGTAAAGAGCTGACAACCGTATTTATTGCTGTGCTCAACTATAAGTTGCTATCAAGTCAGTTATTCTATGCACAAATAGAAGAATAAAAATTAAATTGTACTATATAAAAATGGAAATTGAAAGTTCATTAAAAACGAAATGGCAAAGAATTAAATGTAAAATCAACGCTCTCTTAGGTTTCTATAGAAAAACTATCCATATTATATATCTATAAACATTTATAATTAGACATATGATATACGGATACATTAGAGTAAGCAGTGATAAGCAGACAGTAGAAAACCAACGTTTTGAAATCAAGAATTTCTGCGACAATCAAAACATAAAAATTGATGGTTGGATAGAGGAAACCATTAGTGGAACAAAAGCCTATAACAAACGTGAACTCGGAAAATTGCTCAATAAGGTACAGAAAGATGATTTGATTATCTGCGCTGAATTGTCCAGATTGGGTCGTAATCTCTTTATGATAATGGAAATTCTGAATATTTGCATGAGCAAGGAATGTAGGGTTTGGACTATCAAAGACAACTATAAGTTAGGAGAGGACATTCAAAGTAAAGTGTTGGCTTTTGCTTTTGGACTGTCAGCAGAGATTGAACGTAACCTTATTAGCCAACGAACAAAAGAAGCCTTAGCACGAAAGAAAATAGAAGGGGTAATATTAGGACGTCCTAAAGGGAAAAAAAGTGCTCCAGAGAAGTACAAACTCCACGATAAGAGGATTCTCATACAAGAACTATTGAAAGCTGAAGTTTCACAACGCAAAATCGCTAAAATTTGTAAAGTGGATAGAAATACGCTCGCTCGATTTATTAAGACTTTTATGGTAGAAGCATAAGGAGCGATTTCGTGCAGCAACAAGGCGTGAAGTGTAACTTTGCAGATTCTATCCCGTGGGTGATATTGTCTCCCATTGAACAAAGTATCAGGCGTAAGATTGAATCTATTGGTACACCACTCAAAGATTGGGATATAAACATTTATCGTGGAGTCCTTACCGGGTATAACGATGCGTTTATCATATCTACCGAAAAGCGTGATGAGATATTGGCGAATTGCCAGACAGAAGGCGAGCGTGTTCGGACGGCTGAACTTATACGACCGATTTTGCGTGGCAGAGATATTAGGAGATACGGGTATAAATGGGCTGAATTATGGATTATCAACATTCATAATGGTATAAAAGGTAAATTACCTCGCATCAAAATCGAAGATTATCCTGCCATAAAAGCTCATTTAGATTTATATTGGGATAAAATATCGAAAAGAACAGACAAAGGAGATACGCCATATAACCTTCGTAACTGTGCTTATATGGAGGATTTTTCTAAGCCAAAAATTGTATGGAAAATAATCGGAAACCAAATGGCTTTTGCATATGATGCCAACAATTATGTAATGAACAATGCCTGTTATATTATGACAGGCGATCATTTGGATTATCTGTTGGCAGTATTGAATTCACAAGCTATAACATGGTATAGCTATGTGACTAATATGAATAAAACTGGCGTTGGAGATGTTCAAGTTGGAGGTCAAAATATAGCGACTTTCCCTATACCTTTTTATGATGCCAATAAAATAGAACTCATTGAATTAGCAGAACTTGCAAACAGTATAATAAATAAAAATATCAATCTACCATTTATTGACTCTAAAATAGAGGGTTTGGTTTCAATGATATATGGATTCACGAGTGAAGAAACTAATTTTCTACATTCATTTGTTTCTTCACTCCGAAAGTCTATTTAGACAATTTGCTGGTTTTCAATATATTGAATTTCATCTGAGGTAAGTTTATAAACATCATACATCAACTTATTGCTAAAACATTCAAAATCCGTAATGCTCATCTTGCCTACTTTCAAATCATTGAAAGCAGCAAGATGAGTATTTAGTTGTTCAGTAGATAGCTTAGCAACAATAAGCTGTTCTATGGTATACTTTTTCCATCTAATAGTCCCTACTCCTGTAGTTGTCCCTACTTTAGAAAACAACCATTCAGACACGGACGAATTTAAAGCAGACAAAAGGTATTCAATACACTCGCCTTTCATGTAAAAAGAAGTTGCTTCTGGTATATATTCTCCCAAAAAGTCGAAAGCAAATTTTGATTTATCAGATATTTCTCCCCATATGATTTTTGGCTTAGAAAAATCCTCCCAATACTTGGCCCCCCAACGTTGCATAGCATACCACTCATATCGAATTCCTGTCTCTGCTTTGTTTCGTTTAGAAAGTGGTTCTTTATATTCCAACATATGGTTATATACAGCAGGATATTGTTCTTTAAACGCTTTTTCTGCCTTTTCAGAAGCACCAGTTATAGATTCATCAAATTGGTATGGGAAATGCCAAGGGATATATATTAGCCATTGCCCTGCCCAGTCATATCCATACCTCTTTATATCTCTGCCACGAAGAATCGGTCGTATAAGTTCAGCCGTCCGAACACGTTCATCTTCTGTTTGACAATTCGCTAGTATCTCATCACGCTTTTCGGTAGAAATGATAAAAGCATCATTGAAACCAGTTTTTATCCCATAGTTGATTTGGATGTTCCAATCCTTCAAGGGTATTCCCACAGACTCAATCTTCTGCTTGATGCTCTGTTCAATGGGAGACAATATCACCCATGGGATAGAATCTGCAAAGTTACACTTCACGCCTTGTTGCTGCACGAAATCGCTCAAATTATTCAAGCCATTCGAATCTTGTACCAAACAAGCTTGTGTGTTAAAAATATTTGCTGCTTTTTGAGATAAAAGAATATTTGCTTCTACCGTTATTGCATCGAATATTTTTATACCTGCAAAATCTACCAACATAATAGGATTGGTCTTGCTTGCGAAATAACCTCGCAAGGCTTCACCATACCCCGCACGCATCCATTTATTAGACGTGATATAGCAAAGAAAACCATTGGGAGTAAGCAGGTTCATACCCAACTCATAGAAGAGGCAGTAAATATCACCAGTGCGTGCATAAGTTATGTAACCCATGCATTCTAATACATCGGCACTCTTACCCATAGATTGTAACTGAATGTAAGGTGGATTGCCAATGATACAGTCAAATCCCAAGAAGTTGCCTTCGGCATCGAGTACTTCTGGAAACTCTATACGCCATTCGAATGCACCAAGATAAATTTTGTTGGAGCGTATTTCCTCAAATATATTTTCTAAAGTCGCAATTTCTTTCTTTAAATCGGCAATGCGCTTGTCCGACGCTTTCTTTTCCTTTTTTGTCGGTTCAAACAGTTGAGGCGCTTGTAAGTTTGCCAACTCAGAGCGGCGTTTGTTCAATCTAACCAATCGTGCATCCCGGCGGTTGATCTCTGTTTTCAGTTTCGACTTGATTTCTGTTATAAACGTTTCCAAATCCTGCTTTTCGCTTTTACTTTGGGCATTTTTATATTTAGCTACAGCCTCCTTATATTGGCTGATGCTGATACTAGACTCTCGCAGTACGGTCTGAATACTGTCTGTCAAAGCGAATCGGTGAAGCAAAGAATTTCCACATTTGATGTTAATGTCGATATTTGGTAAGGTTTCTAAATAAGTGTAATTACTTTCAGCCGTATAGCAAGCATTCTTCAACAATTCAATCCACAGTCGTAGGCGGCAAATCTTCACAGAGTTGGGGTTAATATCAACGCCAAATAAACAGTTCTCAATGATTTGACGCTTCTCCTTGAAAAGAGTTTCCTGCATGCGGCGACTTTCCGCATTGAGTGGGTTGTAAGCAAATAAATTACCTTCGGTATCGGTAACAATTAGCTCGTCATTTTCAATGGCAAGTTGATAGTCCGCTTTGCGGATACGCTTACCGGTAGCATCTACCAAAATACCTAATTCGTATTTCAAGAGTATCAGTTCATTGAGAGCAGACACAAGAAAGTGACCCGAACCAACAGCTGGATCACACAGTCGCAAACTGTTAATTAGTTCATTAGCTTCGACTATATTGTCAATATGGTTGTATAGTTCTATACGGGTGGTACAATTCCAGCCATAATAACCATTAAACTTTTGCAACACGGTCTTGGTGATTGCTTCACGGCACATGAACATAGTGATAAAGCCTGGAGTGAATACTGAACCATCCTTGTGACCATTTATTTTCTCGAATATAAGCCCTAAAACAGAAGCATTGATGAGTGTTTTAGCCTCTTCTTGCACTTCTTCACTGCCTTCGCTCGCAAAGTTATAAGCGTCGAGAAAAGCAAACAAATATTGCAGGGTGGGTAATGCGTTGACTTGTAGATTGCGTTTTTTATTTCGTAATACGCTACTCGCCAAGACAGGAAGTACCGTACGTTGTGAAAGGCTGTTTATCTTAATTGTTTTACTTTCCAAATCTGTCACCTCGAAAAGAGAACTGTTAAGATAGGGAACGTAAGCAAAATCACGCATAATGGAGTGTGTGCGGCTGCCCATGTCACGTGCAAGCACTTGGAAAAAGAGTGTGTTGAGATCATCATAGTCATGAATCTTAGTTATTGAAAGAAATTTATAGATTGCATCTCCATTGTGGTATTTCAACATCTGAGCCTCCAACAGTTTCAAGAAAAGGATACGATTCATCCAAGTAATACACAATTCCATTGCAACATTGAATAACCGTTCCTCATAATCATTCCCATACAAACTACCATTTATGTGACGCAAACAATCTTCTGCATCCAGTTGGTTAATAGTATTCTCTAGTAATGAAGCCTCGTCACGCCGTTCCACAGCTTTGCGTACAATCACGGTTTTATTATTCTCTTTGCGTTCCTCAATACCAATAATGTGTAGCAGCTCAGTGTAGAATCCACGGTTGAGCGAATTGCTGTCATTTTGGAACGATAGCTTCAAAAGATGTGTATCGCTGAATATCTTATAAAGTTCGATAAGTTTGCGTGAAGCGCTACCGTCTGTTCTATCAAGCAGGTGTTGATAGTCTTGTAAGTTGAAGTAAGTGTATTCAAGGCTATCTTTCACCTCCTCAATATAGGTTGTTGCAATTTCAGTATAGAAGAAATCGGTTTTGTTACTGGTTTTGCGTCCATCCACAAAGTCTTGAAACTCACGACGTAATTGTTTGTTCTGATAGAATTTGCGTTCAAACTCATGGGCATCAAAAATAAAGAATTCATGAATATTAGTAGCGATGAGATATTTAATATCATTGTTCTTCTTATTGACACGTTCTTTAAGATAGTATAGCAATAATTCCTGCAAAGCCTTACGATTAAGATTGTCATTAGAAATCATCTCACCTTTGTTGGTGGTACTCTTTACTTCAATCAATAACCCTATATTGGACTTGATAGTTTTATCCAATCGGATAGCCAAATCAATATCTTCTTCGGGAGCCATGTAGTATGGCTTGTAGAACGTTTCACTCAGAAAATTACGTAAATGTTCTTTTTGCGTGTGTTCTCTTTGCCCATCCACAATATTGTCTCTCAATGTGCGAAGGGCATTTTTGAATAAGTCAAAATCTGTTGTTTCAATCGCAACCTGTCTATATGCTTTGTTCAAAACTTGATTCGGTTTGAGTAGTCCCATAATGTTTGGTAAATGAGTTAATAAAATACAAAGGTAGTCTAAAAACTTGATAATAAAGAATGAACGTATTGGTTTAACGAAAGTTTGTTCTACTGCCAGCCATTATCAACAAACAATAGCAGCAGTAGATTTGACATGATTCTACTTATTATATTGTAATAGCCAGCCAAAGTAATCTTTTCACATCCGGATCTATCACAGGTTGGATAAGTTGTTAACCTGAAGGTAACCGACCTGATGGTATAGGAACAGGAAGAAGTCTGTAATCATGGCATTTACCCGGATAGAGAAGCCACATTTTTTATTGCCGGACTTCCGGCATTGCCTCATCCATGTGTGAAAAGGAGTTTTTTCTTTCACCACAACGTTCCTTTCACATACCCAAAGGGGGTAGTGGATCCAGACCTGCTTCGGCTTTCTTTTTCCTTCCCATATGACAAAAACCGACTATCCATGACTATTCCTGCCAGTGTGCCGGTCGTGCTTGCCTCTCATGGTTTCTTCCCTTATATTCGCACTGATATTTAAACGAGTTGAAAATATGGAAATATGCTACATCGAGGCCGGTGTCCTTGAGAGGATGCTGGCGCGCGCCGAGAACCTGTCCGCACGTGTGGACAGATTGTATGAGAGAAACCGCTGTAAGGAACCCGGAGAGTGACTGGACGGCCAGGATGTCTGCCTGCGCCTTGACATCTCGCCGCGTACCCTGCAGACCCTCCGCGATACCGGACGGCTGGCGTTCACCCGCCTCCAGCGCAAGTTCTATTACAAGCCCGAAGACGTGGAGAGGCTGATGACCTACGTCGGCATCAGACGCAAGGAGAAGGCTGTGAGAGAGGGAAGAAAGAACGGAAACCTTTAAAGAGCGGAAGAGATGGAAGGCATTATCGACAAGGAGAACGAACGTGCCCGCAGGTTCTTTGCCCTGCTGGACAACATGGAGAAAAAAGTGGAACGTCTTGCCCGTGACAACCGTCCTCCCTTCAACGGGGAACGGTTCCTGACCGACAGGGAGCTTTCCGGGACGTTGAAGATCAGCCGCAGGTGCCTGCAGGATTACAGGGACCAAGGACGGATTCCCTATATCCAGCTTGGCGGGAAGATCCTGTACAGGCAATCGGACATCGAGAAGCTGCTGGAGGAGAACTATCACGCTGCATTGGTATAATATCGTATTCAAGTTTAAGGATTGCCGCCGGAATTGCATTTACGATTCCGACGGCAATTTTTATTTAGCCTGCGGCTTCCTTGCCGGCCGCAGGCTTTCTTCTTTCCATCAGCCGGTCCATGTCCGAGGATATCTTCCGGTCGGTGACCTGGGCGTAGACCTGCGTGCTGTCGATGTTCGTGTGGCCCATCATCCTGGCGATACTCTCTATCGGAATACCTGCGGTCAGTGTCAGGGTCCCGAACGAATGCCGGGCCATGTGGAACAGAACCCACAAAGCAGCCGCCAGCAAACAGGTAACAACGAAACGTAACCCGTTTGAAATGAGCGGTTTTTCATTATTCTGCCAGATGCCGGAAACGCAACGGAGTGCGGAATATTGAGCCATTTCAGTTACCAAGCCGTTAGCCGTCAGTTACCGAAGCAAGGACAGGTAACGCACGGAAAATGAAATTGTTGCAAGCCCGTGCCGATTGCGCTGATACGCACCGTTCTGCAAATCAATGGACGCTTACTCATAAGTTAATTTTGCAACAAAAACAGTAAGCGTATGGAAGTTGAAAAATTCAAGGTGCTGCTTTACCTGAAAAAGAGCGGAACGGACAAGTCGGGCAAAGCCCCGATAATGGGAAGGATAACGGTGAACCGCACGATGGCGCAGTTCGGATGCAAGCTGTCGTGCAGACCGGAGTTGTGGAACGCGAGGGAAAGCCGTCTGGACGGTAAGAGCCGCGAGGCGGTGGAAACCAACGCTAAACTGGACAAGCTGCTGCTTGCGGTCAATGCGGCGTTTGACACATTAGTGGAGCGCGGGCAGGACTTTGACGCTACGGCGGTCAAGGACTTGTTTCAGGGGAGCATGGACACGCAGATGACCCTGCTTCGGATGACCGACCGCATCTGCGAGGACTTGAAGGCGCGTATCGGCATTGACCGTGCCAAAGGAACTTATCCCGGCTATTACTACATGAGAAAGAGATTGGGCGAGTTCATCCAGTGGCAGTTCAAGACGAAGGACATCGCTTTCGGACAGCTTTCCGAACAGTTCATCCACGATTACCAGAACTACGTCATGGACGTGAAAGGTCTGGCGGTGGATACCGTGCGACATTACCTCGCCATCTTGAAAAAGGTATGCCGCATCGCCTACAAGGAGGGATATGCCGAAAGGTGTTTCTTTGCCAATTTCACCCTGCCCAAACAAATGGAACGTACTCCGAGGGCGTTGAGCCGTGAGGACTTCGAGAAGATACGCGACGTGGAGATACCCGCATGGCGCACCACGCACATCCTTGCCCGTGACCTCTTCCTATTTGCCTGCTATACTGGAACCGCCTATGCGGATGCGGTGAGCGTTACCCGTGAGAACCTCTACACGGACGATGAGGGAAACCTCTGGCTTAAATACCGCCGCAAGAAGAACGAGCTTCGGGCAAGCGTGAAGCTGTTGCCCGAAGCACTCGCCCTGATTGAGAAATACCATGACGACAGCCGTCCGACATTGTTCCCGATGATACACCATCCTAATATGAAACGGCACATGAAAGCCCTTGCCGTCCTTGCAGGGGTAAGCGGAAGCTTATGCTACCATCAGGCACGCCACTCCTTCGCCTCGCTGATTACGCTGGAAGCCGGAGTGCCGATTGAAACCATCAGCCGGATGCTGGGTCATTCCGACATCCAGACCACACAGGTCTATGCCCGTGCGCCCAGAATGGTCGCTTAATAAATACTTCTTTAGCAAGAAGTTAGGATTGG